>AUXO012136718.1_pt1 | contig 11115 bp, 5 predicted proteins | sample 768731 | NCBI WGS metagenome assembly AUXO01 (sample SAMN02715735, study PRJNA202380) | gut metagenome | biome: sheep rumen | host: Ovis aries | place: New Zealand: Palmerston North
CGGCTATGCCAGTCGTGAACTTTTTGAGAAGACAAAGCTCAATGAGCCTTCAGATGATTCTGATTCCATCTATATTACGCCTGGTGCTAAACCAAAGGTTTTTGATAAAAAAGAGGATGACGGTCCTATCTATATTACTCCTGGAGCTGAAGGTGACAGACTTAATGCTGAAAGGATGAAGAAACAGGCTTTACTTGAAGAGCAGAAAGCGGCTTTGGAGAAAGAAGCTTTGAGCAAGGTTAAATCAGCATTAGACAGTAATCTTAAAGACCAGTTAAGCTCACTTGATGATCTGCCTCGCTTTAAAGAGCTGGATGATTATAATCAGAAAAACATTCAGAATACACTGAATAAAACCATTTTTGCCAATGTTAAGGATACCAGTGCAGACACCGCTGAGGCTGTAAACAGCAGAGAGGATTCAACTTTACTTAACGGCTCAGGTTCAGGCAGCATCTCAGGTGGCATCTATCTGTTCCTGTTCATAAGACAGCTTTTTGCCTCCTTCTTTAACTATACAAATCTTGGAGTGGTTTTCTCCCGTTCAGCTCTGCAGTTTGTAGGACCATCAAAACCTGGCTTCATGCCAATACCTTATTTCTGTATTGGTTTTATCTGCAGTCTGTTTGCCCTGCTGCTTGATGACTACACAAAGCCACTGCTCTGTGCTCAGCTGGTACTGGTTATCTATCTGCTGCTGGTCGGCTGTGACGGCTTTAGAGGCATTGGAAAGCTTTTGGGGGAGTTCGCTCAGAGAAAACCTGATAACTATGTAACTGCTGTAATTGTAATTATTACCGCAGCTTTATTTACAGCCTGCTTTGAATACTACATTTCCGTATTAAAGCCAGATTTAGCCTTCTGCTTTGGTTTTGGTATTGTAGTAATGCTTTCAGCCCTATGTGCAACCTCCATCAATTACGGTGGCAATGATGATCCGGTAAGCTCCTATGGTTCACTAGGACTTTTAGGTCTGACTCTATCAGTAATCTTCTGTGTTGCCTTAACCTTCCTGATCCTAGAATGGCAGATTGCCCTTTCCATGATTGGTATCTGTGCCTTTACAAGACTGGTTTTAGGTCAGTATATTTATGCAAAGGGAATGAATGCAAGCATTGAGATTGTTTGCAGCGTACAGCTGATTACTATGATTCTTTTAATGCTGGATTTACTCTTTGCATCTCATTCTTTCAATTTCATATCTGAGTATTTTCTAGGACTTCTATAGCTCAGAAAAATCAGCTCCCCTATCTTGTCTTTACTTTATGAATTAAGAGATAGGGTAGCTGAGTTGTTCCTTATCTGATATCAGACGGTTAACTCTAAGCTAATCAGATTTCTTTTCCGCTCCTAAATATTTAACCACTCCTGTGATCATCTCTTTACGCAGATCAGAGAGTCTAAGATTATCCCTTGATATAGGAAGAGGTCTTATGGCTTTTATTGTCATATAGCCTAATCTGGTTGAATATATACCTGCAGCAAGCCCCTGTCCAACTGCAGCACTAAACTTGGCAAAGGTTTTAGCACCAATTACATCAGCAATGGCATCCGTGGTCAGATCAGCAATACCGATAAACACAACATTGCGAATAATCTTTCTGTAAAGCTCAAATCTGCCCCACAGACCACAGTGGTAGCCATAGACTTCAGCAATTTCCCTGACCATACGCAGTGATCTGGCAAGAGAAAAAGCCATATCAAGCCAGGCAATGGGACTTAGAGCTACCACTACACCAGTTTCACGAGAGCGTTTTATTACAATGTTCCTGGCTTTCTCATCAAGAGGACTTAAGACTTCCCTTTTATAGATATCAAATATCTCGTCAACACTGAAATTAGGTTTAACTTTCTTTAGGAAGCACTCAAGATGAACCTTTGATTGAGCATCAGTGGCACTGAACATCTTTTTACAGAGAGCAACAGCATCCGATGATGTTCCCTGCTGTGAAATCATCTCATAGCGCACTCTGCTCTCATAGGTGTTCCTAAGCTTCCATACAGAGGATAGCTCTCTGAAGATAGAGAGAATAACCAGAAACAGGACAAATGAAATACCGCCTGACCAGCACCATCCTGCTATAGAACTTTTCTCAAAGGCTGAAGAAATAAGCTCATATACCTGAAGACCACCTACGGTAATGACAAGAAGCAGAAACATGAAGATAGGACTGGACCAGAATCTTGTTCTAAGCGTCAGCTCCTGCTCTTCATCAGTTTCATCTTCAAAAGGAACTGTAGTAAGCTCCTCAGATGGGATTTCTGCTGACTTTATCTCTCTGACACTAACCTCATCTTTTACATAGAAGCCCTTTTGAAAGCTCTCCTGCTGCTCCTTTTCAGTGGTATATTCTGAGGCAGCAGTTTTCTTCTCATGAAGCTTCTCTTTAGGAATTTCAAATCCGGCCTTAAATTCACTCATAACTTATCCTTTAAAAGATAACTCAGCATTACATCCATGTTAATATTAGGAATGGGATCACTAGGATTCATAAGAGGTGGTGGCAGCTGTCGCATAATAAAATGATTCTGAAAATCCGCCATGCTCTGCTCTGACCATTGAGAGGGAACTGAGCCAGGATAAAAGTAGTTGTCTCCCTCTCTGCCAGTTGAGAGCACCTGAGTATTTCTACCCTGATAATTAACCTCAAGACACTTTGTGGCGGCAATTGAAGAGAGCACCATATACTGACAGTTAGTGCTCTGTCCGCGAATTTCATGAGAGGCAGAGGTTACCATAGAGCGAAGAAGTGATAAAAGATGCTTCTCCTCATCATAGGTAACCTGATCGGCTTTGGTGGCTGCAAAGATAACCTTATCTATCTTTGGTGAAAATATCCTCTGCAGAAGATTATTCTCGCCATAGGAAAAATTCTTGAGTAATGTTTCAAAGGTATCATTTACATTTACAAAGGCTTCACGGCCACCATTTAGTGCAGAAAAACAGTCAATAAGAATCACCTGACGATCAAGTTTTGAAAACATGGTTTCATAGAAATTCTCTACAATCTCCTTCTTATAGGAGTCATATCTTTTTTTCATTACTCCGTAAAGAGAATCCTTTGAATATGAAGATGGTTTCTCCCAAAGCCATGGCATAAACTCGATAATAGGAGCACCTAAAAGATTTCCCGGAAGCACCTGACGGCTTGGGACAATAAGAGACATTCCTGCCCTTTTACAATCTAAAAGCCACTGTACATACTGCTCTACACTTTCCTTTAAGAGACGTGGATCTGGTGACTTACAGGGGTCAAGTATGTCTCCTAAAGCTAAAAGCTCTTTACTTTGAGGAATAATTGAAGAGAGTTTTCTAACCTGAGATAGCATCATGCTGCTGAAATCCTCATAGGAGAGGTCCAGCAGCACTAGATCAATAAGCCATTCTCCAGGATAATCCCAGATATCAAGATAAAGACTGCGATGCTCTCCTGGCATCAAAAGACGATTTTCCTTAAATCTTATTTCAAGTCGGATTTCACTGATATTATCAGTTGCAACCGGCCAGAGAGGCTCTGGCTTTACAAGTCCATCGTAATATTCATGATAAGGAAAGGCTGGAACAGATAAGTCATGATTTGGAGCAATACCTCCGTAATAGATTCCGGATGTCTCGTATTCTTGGAATCTTGGTAATCTGTCAGAGGTACCTTCATTTCCAAAGCTTAAGATGGTATTTACTAAAGATGTAATAAATGCAGTCTTTCCACCTCTGGAAAAACCTGTAACACCTATCTTTATCTCTTTATCAAAGAGACGGTTTACCCCTTCATTGATGCTGTCTGAAAGCTCATCAAAAAGACGATCAACGGTTTTGATGGGATCAGAGAAAATGCTCATTACAGCTCCTGATGTCTGATAATCTGTTATCTTCTATTTGTATTATAAAAGAAAAAGATACGAGCTGTTTGATTTATTCTATATCCTGATATTTGAAAAAAAAAGCAGCCTTGCAGCGAAGTATAAGAATTAATTTATAACAGTTATTGCTAAGGCTCTGCTTATATCTATCGACGTTGTTAAAAAGCTGAATCTATCCTTAAAACTACACCTGAATATTAAGCAGATCTTGTCTGATGCATATTAGTATTGAGTTTTTTTACTCAGTATATATGCCCTTATGGCTTGTTCATTTTATTCTAACTCTGCTCTGTCATATTTCCTAGAGACTTTACAACACAGTCCTTACCACCAAAACCAATGCCAATACCATACACTTTGCTATATCCTTCTCTGATATATGGTTCCGCATAATTCTTTTTAATGATTTGATCTGTTGCATAATCAGCACTATCTAATAAAGCAGATAGATCACTACTTCCTTTCTTGAATTCCAGCACTGTAGTGGTTCGAGTTAATTTCCTTTTAATTACCACATCAGGGAAACCATCTCCACTTTCAATTTCTTCATGGAAATCCACACCATTAGCAGCACAGGCAAAACCAAGTACACCAACCATAAAACCATGGTAGTAAAGCTCACTTCTAGCATTTCTTATACTTAAAAAACTCATTAGCATTGAAGAAATGAGTTCCTGAGACTCTTCTACCTTGTTTTCCAATAGCAAATCTACAAGTGTCATTGCCTGATTGAACCAGTATGGATTATTTTCTCCATAAAGATCCTGCTGTTTTTCTCTGAAGCAGGAGAGAACCTCCTGATTAGGAATTCTGATTTTAAACTCGCCAGAGAAATCTGAATCTTCAGAAAATGTTACATAACCAGTGTGTAGCATCAGAGTCATAAACACATCAAAAGGAACTCTATTCCTGATATCAGGATATGTTGTAAATTCCTTTAAGGATATATTTACACTTTCACCATCTAGAAGCTGCTGAAGTTTTGAAAGATTACCTGCATCATGGGCTTCCATATTGTTCTTAGTGAACATGGTTATAAGATCATTGCCGCTGGTATATACCCAGAATGGCTGAGGTTTATCAGTTAAGCCGTGAAGAGCTTCATCACAGTAGCTGATTAAACTCCATGGACAGAAGATATGTTTGTTTCCGAATCTGTAGCCATCATACCATTCCTTAACTTCACTATCTTTATCTGTTAATCCGCAGTCAGAGAGAAGCTGTCTCGTCTCATCAATGGAAAAACCGAAGAATTCTGTATATGGCTCGCGATTCATGCCGTAGGTTGTGAAGTTATTGGCATCTGTAAAAACACTCTGATGTGCAAATCTCAGGCAGCCAGAGACAATCCCTTTATAAAGCCATGGCAGATTATCCTTTTTAAAAGTATTGCCACTTATGGTTGTGATTATCTCAAGCATATCATCATAGTAAGGATTTTTAGCAACAACCGCTTTCTGAAGAGGGACATCATATTCATCTATGATAACGATGACTTTACGACCATATTCCTTGTACAGCATTGCTCCAAGTTGAGGAATGGCAGTTCCCAGAATAGACAATGCTTCACTTAGATTACCTTCTTCATGGAGCTTTTTTCTTTTTAACTTACAGAAATCATGACAGGATCTAAAATCATCAATTTCTGCCGAGGATAGTTTGGAACTTTCATTTAAAAACTGAAACTCATCATAAAGCATATCCACTTTATAAAGAAGCTGTGATATAGCTTGTTGGAAATTAGAGCCTTCAACTGTTTTAAATGAGATGCTGATTACAGGAAATTCCCCCATGATTTCTTTACGAAATTCGTAACTATTCAGAACATCCCCTAGAACTTTCTCAGATTCACCTTTGAGAGCATAGCTCAGATCGGTATCGCAGCTTTTACATTCTTAGGAATAGAAGAGCATAAATGACAAATAAAACAGATTTACAGCTGATGTTTATCTTTTTACAGGACACTGCTTACCATTACAGTTAACCCCAACAGCGCTACACAATGTATAAATCTGACAGCATATTTTTGGAAAAATCACATTCATATTTAATGAATCAACAAGATCTGTACTCTTAAGTCCCTTTACATATGTTTTATTCGCCTTTTGAAAGAGACTTTTTAATCCTGATAATCCATTACATTTTGAAATATCAACATTTTTAGAAATGTTCAAAAAGGCACGAATACTTTCCCTATCATAGAGGAACCAATCTTCAATGGAGCTTTTTGCCTGAATCTCATACACCTCATTGGAGCCTAAAGTTTTTAACAGGCTTATTACAGTCTTCCAGTTTACTAGAGGTTTTCTGGCAAATTCAAAAACATCTGTATCGTAACTTAGAAAAACTTTGTATTCATATGTATTGGCAGGATAATCCTGCTTTATTTTCTTCTCAAAAATACGTTTTGCTGTAGACTGATAATTACCGACACCTTTCAAATTGTGAATTTTAACTTCACAAGACAATCTTCCTCCACAAAGCGATCTCAAGTGATTTATAAGTTTCTTGTAGAATTCAACTTCAGTATCCCCTTCTACAAACACGACAACAACGATCTTCTTTTGAATACTATCTTTCTTTGAATTCTTTGGCATTTTATTTTTCCAGATAGCTCAAAAGAATTTCATTGTCCGCCTCTCCACCAGACAATAATTCAAAGATGTAATTACCAACAGAGTCACTGCTATCGGCAGCATCTGTAAGTAAGTATTTCATACGTTTACTGTCAATTCTTGAAAAATCAGCAATGCCATTACTATTTGGTTTACCTATGTAAATATTATTAGTATTAACATACTGAATAATATAAGGAGAGTGGCTTGAAACAACAATGCGACATTCACCAGAAAGCTCTGATAGAATTGATAAATAACTCTGCAGAAGACTTGGATGAATTGAATTTTCAGGTTCTTCTAGAGCAATGAGATGATATCCGTTTATCTTTGCAAGAATTATATATGTCAGCATTAGAAAAACTCTTTTTGCTCCATCTGACATACCTAAAAAATCAAGAGGCTGATTTAAATTAATATCCTGAACATACATTGAATATACTTTATTAGTAATAATATAAGGAACATCATCAGGAGTCTTTAAATCATGAATATCACCAAGGTCAACCTCTTTGACATCAAGCTCCAGAATATTTGGAAACAGCTGTTTAAAAGCATCAATTAACAAAGCAAAACTATCTGGAGAGGATTCTTTAAGCTTATATACAACTCTTGGAATATCGGCAACACTAGTTAAGTCAAAATTTACCTGGTCCTTAAATACAATAGGAGATTTATAATACTTAAGTGATGCATCAAAATCTCTTTCTACATGAACATTAATGCTGTTGAGATTTTTTATAATGGCCTTATAAAAGTAATCATCAAGCGCTGCCAGTTTATTAACAACCAACTCATTATCATCTACTTTTATGACACTTGCACAACGTCCTGTCTCTGAGGATTTAAATAAAGCTTTTCCATTCTCTCTGAAAATCAATCTACTTGCTTTCTGGCGTTTCTGTAGAACTCGATAAGTAAGCCATTCTTTCTCAATCTTACAGCCATTTTTCTGATTATTCTGATTTTTTAACCAGGAGAATTCAAAACCATAGTTAATTTCATATGTGACTTTGTCTATATCCATATAAAAAAACAGATCTGCCACAAAATTTTTTAACGCAAGTTTTTTATTTAAAGGAATACCGTATGAAGAAGACATCATACGTGTTTTGTTTTTTGGGAGTTCTTTAATAAAATCAACAGAATACTGAATTGCATTCAGAAGATTTGATTTACCATAGCTATTCAGAGAGACCAGAGAAGTTATTTCATCTCCAAAGGAGAGCTTATTATTGTCAATATTACGAAAGCCTTCTATTCTCGCACTTATAATCTTCATAGTTCACCCCACAGCGCAAAAGATGATACTATCAATAAAAATAAAACGCAATAAATCTTTGCATATATCTCTTAAATAAAGATTGTTTTCTATAATATAAAACAATATATGCAATTATTTTTTTAATATTATCAAAATTTTTATAAATACTAATTTCATTTATTCAATCTTACTTGTAAGAGAACTCTATTGTTACTGCTCCAGCAATTCCGCAGCAGCATCAGCTGATTCAAGTCTGATTACAACATCATTCCGCTTTACGCCTTCAATAAAATCAGAGCCATACCAGATAAGCTTTCTGTCAATAACAATAAAAGAGTCAACTTTATAATCATTTTTTATAAATGCAATTCCAGTGTTGTAACAGAAGTTCTCCAGCATATCTTCTGTTAAAGAATTTAACATAGCAGGTAAGACTGCCCTGTTTTCTGTATCTGTATTGAAATCAATACCAGCATTAAAACTGGAATATATATTGGATGTAATAACAACAACCTTAACTCCAAGCAGCAGAAGCTCATAGATACTGTCAGTAAGACTTCTATAAGAAGCAGGATCTCTGCAGTTTGAACTTATGATGATTTCTCTTTGAGTCTTCTTTAAATCAAGACTAAGCTGATGGAAATAGTCATGTGTATTAAAGAAAGTCTTAACCTTATCATCAGTGTTTCTATAGTTTAAAAGCCCCGCCACAAGATTAAATCCAATTTTATGATAGGTTCTGACTCTTTTCTTATACATGTTTGATAACATCGGAATCTGATTATCCACGTAATCAAATATGATTATGTCTTCTTTGCCAGGATAATCTCTGTTTAATCTTCCTGCATACTGCTCGACATTATTCTTAGATGAAATAGGAGCTGTCAGAAACAATGTATCAAGCCGAGGATAATTAAAGCCTTCGCCGATATACTGTCCTGTTGCAATCAGAATTAAAGATTCCTCTTGAGGAACGTTCTTAAGACGATTATTGGCACTACGCTTCTCCTCCGCACTTAAGGCACCAGTTAGTAGAATAATATTATGAGCAGCACCTCTTAAACGGTCAAAAAGTAATCTCGCATGCTCTAGTCTTTTGGTAATAACAACCGGCGTTCTATGATTCAGAATTGCGTCTTTAACATCCGATATGATAATTCCGTTGCGTCTTTCATCAGATAAAAGAGTATCTGTAATCTGATTCAGGTTATCTGATGAGGCATAATATGAAAAAGATATAAAGCGACTGATTACATAATGAGGAATACCTAAGGAAGCAACCTTATCCAAAGCCGTATATCTAAACCTTACAGGTCCAAACAGATAAAAAAGCTTACGCTCCAGACCATCATTTCGGAATGGAGTTGCAGAAAAACCGTAGAAATAGAGTGAATTGATCTGACTTAAAGCATCAAAATAGCTTTCTGCTGCAGAATGATGACACTCATCAACTATCACTAATCCATAGTTTTTAACCAGACTTTTTATATTTCCTAAAGATCCCAAAGACTGAACCATTACCACATCAACAATAGAAGTTAGAGTATTTCTTTTTGAACTTAAAAATCCGTATACAGATTTTCTGTGTCTGATTCTACCGGATGCGGTTTTGTATTCAGGAAGTAACTCATCAACAGATAAAAAACGGTTAAAATCGTTGAACCAGTTATTGGCTATTTCTTCATTATGGACAATAACCAGGGTATTAACCTTAAGCTTTGAGATTATATAAGCACCGACTACTGTTTTGCCAAAGGCTGTTGCTGCCTGCAGAATTCCCTGATTATATTTAAGAAGAGTTTCTGCAGCAGTCTTCTGCTCGGAGAATAGCTGACCATTAAAGCTTACTTTTATACGGGAGCCTTTGTTACGTCTGTCATCTAAAGCATATTCTATAAGAGAGTAGTTAAATCTTTTTGTAAGCTCATCAAATAGACCTCGAGGTATACCGATATAACCTTTTTCCTCAGTAAAGCAGGAGATAATTCTTGGAGTTGCGTAATTTGAATAGCCCATTCTCTCGTTTATAAAAAATTGAGGATTGATGAAGGCTGAAAGCCTCCTTAACTGATTTAAGAAACGAGGCTTTAAAGAACTCTCCTTGATAAATAGCTTATGAGACAAAACAACGGTAAGCTTATCGATGACATCCTCAGAATTTAATACAATCTCTTTCTTTAAGACTGAAGTTCCTTTAAAGACCGTATCGGAACAATTCTGAGTAAATAAATCAAGCTGAATTCCTTGCGTTATCATCTGTTCATCAGATATAGGCAAGCCAACAGTAAAATTGTGATCATTTACAGATACATTTGAGGCATCAGACATATCGTTTTTAGATTTATATTTTAAATCTGTAGAAGCTATAGATGACTGAGATGGTGGTAAAGCATGATTATTATCCTCACCAGGCATTTCATAGAACAGACCATACTGATTTCGCTCTGAAATCATAAAGTCCCAAAGAAAGCTCTGTATTTCCAATTTAGGGATCTTTCTTGTATTAAACAGTACAGAGAACTGATCAGAATAAGGGATAAAATTGTCATCAACAAAAGCACTGTTACCCTCTCTTAAGGCCATTCCCTGTAAAGGCAGTGCTATAAGATTTCCAAGTCCGCCTTTAGGTAGATGATCTGACGCCGGAATCATCCTGTCATAGGTCTTAAAGCTTTTAAGATTAACCTTCTCTGCTCCTGCTGTTAAAAGAGCATTACCAAAAAGTCTTGCAACATGAACCTTAACTGCCTCTTCAAAAAATAGCCATACGTGATAGCCGGTACCGGAACGGGAACGTTCAACCAGATAAGGTATTGAGAAAAGATTTAGGATCTGCTTTAAGGCTTGTACATCTTCAATAACAGAGTCATTTACCTTAAATTTGACTATCATTGAGTTCTGAGACTGATTTGATGTAGCATATGTATCAGAAGATTCCTCTTTATACTTAGACTGAGTATTCTTAATATCTTGATGGTTCTGTTGTTCCTGATTACCATGATCATCAAAATCAAAAACCAGAAAATGGCAGGTCTCATCAGGAAGAATAGGATAAATACCAATTACATCAGAGCAGTTGATTTTCATTCCCAAAAAGTGTTCATAGACTGCCTTTGGAGATAAAGGAACAAACTTTCTGAACTGACACTGAGCACAGCTGAATTTTTGTGATTTATCCTTCAAGGCCCTGTTTAAATGCTTTAAATCCTGTGGTCGCTCAGAAAATGAATAAGAAGAATCAGTATCATAGTTATCATCAAAAGTAATGCTGGATGGAGCATGTATTGATGATAAATCTGCAGCATGCAGATTGGCCTGTGAAGGGATTTTGAAATTAGAATTGTTATCCCCTTTTAAAGTTTTTAAACATATCCC
>AUXO017819277.1_pt1 | contig 11115 bp, 6 predicted proteins | sample 768731 | NCBI WGS metagenome assembly AUXO01 (sample SAMN02715735, study PRJNA202380) | gut metagenome | biome: sheep rumen | host: Ovis aries | place: New Zealand: Palmerston North
ACATTACCCACATAAGCCCCATTAACGGTATGGAAAAGAGAAAGTCCTTCATAGTGAATGTGTCCTTGTCCATCAGCAGAAAACTCCATACCGAAGTCCTTCTCCTTGGCATAGTAAGGCTCAACCATTACTGAGCCCTGACGCTCAACAAGGTTATGAAACCAACCAGACTGTTGGGCAAAAGGAGTGCGCTCAGCATCCAGAAAACGGAGTCCTCGTCCGCTTGACGACCAAGGAGCCTTCAACACAATTTGTCCGTATTTTTGCAAGAGCGTTTCTACCTCTTCCGACTTCGTACACTCGAATGATTCGCCTACAGTGCCCTTCATCTGTAAAAGCGGTAACAGACGGGCTGACGTACGACGATGAGACAGCTGGCGGATATGCTCCAACTGTTCGTCCGTAGGGAGCAACGACTCTGAAACACCCTTTCGCTTCAATGTCGCTTTCAGGGCTTTGTCCCACCCCCAAACGCTGATACGCTCGATATTGCTGTCCGGAAGGACTTCGACCAGCCTATGACAGCTGCGATAACGGAACCTTTTGCATGCCTTCTCTGCATGTTCGACATTGTCAACCAGTACGAAATCGTCCTCTTTTGCCCATATAGAAGGGAGAAATCCCATATCGGCCCTCAACTGCCTACCGGCATGAGGAGCTGTGAAATTTGCCAGATTGGAAGCCAAGGCAATATCGTGTTCTGGGTTGAAAACGTGTAAAGTTGTCATAATCTGTTGCAAAGTTACAATAAAAAAAGCAATTTTCCGCCATTTATTTGCATAATTAATAAATTATCGTTACTTTTGCAACAAATAATTTAATGTACCCGTACAAAATATTATAAAACCACGATACAATGAAATTACCAGTTAAGATTCTGAGTGTTGACGACGAAATGGACCTTGAACTCCTGTTAACCCAATATTTCAGAAGGAAAATCCGCAAGGGCGAATACGAATTCTTTTTTGCACACAATGGACTAGAGGCCCTCACCGTTCTGCTCCAACAGAAAGATATAGACATCATCCTATCGGACATCAATATGCCCGAAATGGACGGTTTGACTCTGCTCACCAAGATAAACGAGATGCAGAACCCTGCCCTTAAATGTATCATGGTAAGTGCATATGGAGACATGGGCAATATCCGTTCGGCCATGAACAACGGAGCATTTGACTTTGCCACCAAACCCATCGACCTGGATGACCTGAGCGTTACCATCGAAAAGGCCATTGAGCAGATTGACTATATTAAGCAAGCCCAAGAAGAGCACTCACAACTGGAGTCGCTCAAGACCGACCTAGCCGTAGCTGCAGAGATTCAGCAGGCCATCCTTCCGCGAATCTTCCCTCCATTCCCTGAGAACGAGCGAGAAATGGACCTGGCAGCCCTCATGCGCCCTGCCAAAGATGTTGGTGGTGACTTCTACGATTTCTTCCGTATCGATGATGACCATATCGGTATGGTGATGGCTGATGTTAGTGGAAAAGGCATCCCAGCTGCCATCTTCATGGCTGTAAGCAGAACGCTCATCAGAACAGTGGGACTACAAGGTGGGACACCAGGTAGTTGCCTGACCAAATCGAACGACCTGCTGAGCAAGGAATCGGTAGATTGCATGTTCGTCACGGTATTCTATGGCATCTACAACACGAAGACTGGCGAACTGGACTATAGCAATGGCGGACATAATTCCCCCTATATTCTGAAAGCCAACGGACAAGTAGAAATGATGCCCACCAGTACAGACTGCATGGTAGGAGGCATTGAAGGCATAGAATACCACAACTATAAGACTCAACTGGAAGTTGGCGACACGCTCCTGATGTACACGGACGGAGTAAACGAAGCTTTCAACGAACAATGGGAGGAATATGGCGACCAGCGAATGCAAAACATTTTGGAGAAGTTGAACGGTAAGAGTTGCCAGGAAATCATTGAAGGACAACTGGAGGACGTCAAAGCCTTTGCCGGCAATGCTCCACAAAGCGATGACATCACACTGATGGCTCTCAAGCGAAAAGCATGAAGATAATCATAAAGATTGGTTTGACCCTGATATTGTTGCTACTGACTATTGTCAGTATTAGTTTGTATGTCAAATACGACGAAGAGCAACAAAAGAACATTGAGCTGGAGACAGAATTGTCTATGCTCACTGCCAGAGAGAAGCGTACTGCTGTTATGCAGAGTATTAATGCGCAAATGGAAGAAATAGCCAATCAACAATGGAAAATCAGCGATGAACAGCGCCAACAGGCTGAAGAGCAGACACAGGTAGCCACTGAGCAACGGAAACAAGCTGAAATTGAGCGACAGAACGCCTTGGAAGCAGAGCATCGTGCCTTAGAAGCCTCGAAAGTGGCTGAAAGTCAGCGTAGCATAGCAGAGAAAGAGCGTAGTCAGGCTGAATATTCCAAACGAGTAACAGACACGCTGAGCTACATCAACTTAGGACGTACGCTAGCCGGCATAGCCATGAAGCAACAGGGAACTGGCAACCTTGAATTAGCAACTCTCCTGGGCTATGCATCCTATCTTTTCACTGACCGTTATAAAGGTGACATTTATAACCCCACTGTCTATCAAGCCTTAACAAATTTGAGTCAGAGCCTTCACACTTGGGCCAGACACAAGGGAAGTGTCATGAACATTGATTTCTTCTCTGCAGATCATCTTGTGAGTGCCAGCACCTACGGAGAAATCATGGAACATCACATCAAGAATGAAAAGCTGAATTCTAAAACTCTTTTCAGCAACAACAAATTTGACTTCCGTGACATTCTAATTAAGGGAAACACCATTTATGCAGTAAGCAGAAGCGGCCACCTCGTCATCAAAGACAATCAGGGAATCCAGACCATACAGTTAGACCTGTTAGAGCATCCCTTGGGAATCACACAGATGGGCAACGATTTGATGTTATTAGTTGGAGAAAAAGGCATACTCCAATTTGACACCAAGTCGAACAAGGTTGGAAAATTCAAGGAACTACCCTTCAAGGTTGTGTTCTATAGCCGTTATGACAATTCACCAATCCTTTTTGACAACCAGGGAAGGATGCACCTTGTGAGAACAATGGATAAATTAGAAACCACAAGACTGCACATGCCTGGACAGGTGACTGCATTTGCCAGTTCGAAGAACACACACACTAAAGCTTATGGCATGATGGATGGCAGCCTTTTTTTCGAAGATGGCAAGGGTAAAATCACCAAATTGACAGGGCATCGTTCCAAGGTTACCAAAATCAAGATTAACGGATGGCAGCTATTTTCGTCAAGTCTTGACGGTACAATACAGCTTTATATGGCCAACAAGCCGAAAATAGAACCTATTGAGCTATTCTCTACAAACAGTTGGATTCTGAATTTCACCTTTGACAAACCGAAATACAACATTTGGACAGCTGACCAAGACGGATCATTGACAGAATCATTTATCTCTGTGCCCATGATGGTGATAAAGTTGAAGAGCATGCTAAAGCGTAATCTCACCAGAGAGGAATGGAACTACTACATCGGTCAGAATATTCCATACGAAACCTTTATTGGAAAGGAGGCACGCCAATGAGAAATGTTCTAGTAAGCCTCATCCTGATGATTGCAGGAATGGGATATGCACAGACAATGGGTATTCCTTTCTTTCGCAACTTCCCATCTACGGAATACGATGCCCCTAACCAGAATTTTGACATTATTTCCGGCGATGACGGTACGATATATGTAGCCAATTTTGAAGGACTGCTCTATTACGACAATTGCAGCTGGCGCATGATTCACACACCGGGCATCACACGTATCACTGCTGTTTTCAGGGATTCCAAGAATATTATATGGACGGGTGGTTATAACTACATAGGCCATCTGGTAACTGACCGCAAAGGGCAATTACAGTTGCATAGTCTGAAGAACTCCACCATTCAAGGAGAGGTACAATGGATATGGGAAACAGAGGGGACGGTTCATTTCCTGACCAGTCATCATAAGATTTTCAGAGTGGTTGACGACACCATCGAGTTAGCTCCTGACGCCAAATTGCCAACCTCCGGATTCTCTACACTGAGCACCAAGTCGCACATCACCCAAGTGCAAGAACTGGAGAATGGTCTTCGGGCATTATCCACAACAGGAGAAGGTGTGATATTTATTGACAAAGACGACAACAAACTATTTAGCATTAACGAAGATAATGGTCTATGCTCCAACAATGTAGCACATATTACTTATAATAAATTAGGACAACTATGGGGTGCCACAGACAATGGTGTTTTTGCCATTTCCATACCTTCTATTTATTCACGTTTTACCCATAACGAAGGGCTACGTGGTGAGGTCCTAGCTATCCATAAATTAGGAAAGGATGTGTATGCAGGTACTCTTAGTGGTCTTTATAAGATGGTTGGTAGAAACTTCCAAAGCGTTAAGGAAATTGGTCATACCTGTTGGGATATTGCCCAACAGGACAACCATCTGCTAGTAGCTTCCATGGATGGTATCTTCCGTGTGGAAGCCAATGGTACAATAAAACAGTTGACCACCGCTAGCGTACTCTCGTTAATGGTAGATGAAAAAGGCTTCTACAGTGGTGAAATGGACGGATTGTACTACAACCCCAAGGACGGAGTACGCCAAAAGATAAATGACACCGAAAAGGTGGTAAAAATACTCCAAGACAAGACTGGCAACATCTGGTTGCAGACCATCTATGGCAAGATATGGAAGAGCAATAGCAAGAATTCATTCATAGCCTTTACCTCGGAAAAGGACATTCAAGAAGTGGCAACCCTGGTGGTTGACCATGGGAATGTGAAGCCTATCCTGGCTAATACCGTTAAGCCATTCCCCTTCCCTCAGTTCTCATTTACAGACCGAAGCAACATGATTTGGCTGACGGACAATAAGGGAAGAGACCTGTATGCCTTCAAGGATGGGAAAGTGGACGACCGTTTGTCTATGATTATTGAGCCATTCAGGAACTACTCCATCAGATCCATGATGGAGGACAATGGAATGATATGGATGGGAGGAGAACAAGGCATTGCCGTAGTAAACCTATCGGAAAATCCCATTCTGATGAAGACAAAGCCTCGCGTTCTTATCCGTTCTATTCAGCACTATGGTGACAGCATCATATACGGAGGTTATGGAAATCAGCCTACAACCCTTTCCAATTTGCCTAGCAACGAGAGACATCTGATTATCAACTATTCGATGAACTTCCCTACCCTCATAGGAAAGGTGTATTTCCGCTATCGTATCAACGGAGGAAAATGGAGTTCATGGGAAAATGACATGTCGGTAGAATTATTTAACCAGCCTTATGGTAAGAACTTATTTGAAGTTCAAGGCCGTGATGCATGGGGACGTCTTACAGACATCAACAAATTTACCTTCATCTATGACTATCCACTATATTTGCGGTGGTACATGATTGTACTATATATCATCCTGTTGGTATTCGGCATCTATCAGCTTGTACAACTCAGACTGAGGCGGTTGGAAAAAGACAAGATGAGACTGGAGAACCTGGTACAGGAACGTACCGTAGAGGTTATCAAACAGAAAGACGAAATTGAAGAGAAATCAGTAAAACTACAATCTGCCCTCGATGAACTGGCACAGACCCAGAAAGAACTGATTCGACAGGAGAAGATGGCTACAGCAGGTAAGTTGACACAAGGCCTCATAGACCGTATTCTGAACCCTCTGAACTACATCAACAACTTCACCAAGTTATCAGAAGGGTTGGTGAAGGACGTTACGGCCAATATCGAAGACGAGAAAGACCACATGGATCCAGAGAATTATGAGGATACGATAGATGTTTTGGACATGTTGAAAGGCAACCTGGAAAAAGTCAGTGAACATGGTGCCAACACGACACGTACCTTGAAAGCGATGGAGGAAATGCTGAAAGACCGTTCCGGCGGTATGGTGAAGATGGACCTCAACGCTCTTCTCAAGCAGGACCGGGAAATGCTGATGACATATTATGAAAAAAACATTGCAGAACATCATATCCATGTACAGTTCAACCTGCCAGAAGAACCACTTATGATTAATGGTAACGCAGAACAATTGAGCAAGACTGTGATGAGCCTATTGGGCAATGCTGTCTATGCCGTCATCAAGAAGGTGACGAAGATGACTGCAGGATATACCCCCGAGATTATTCTGACCTTGAGCAAGCAGGACAATCTGGCAACAATTAAGATACATGACAATGGAACAGGTATCAGCGAGGGCATTATCAACAAGATTTTCGATCCCTTCTTTACCACGAAGACTACCGCTGAAGCTTCTGGCGTGGGATTGTACTTAAGTAAAGAAATAGCACAAAACCATGGTGGAGACATCTCTGTTGTTTCGAAAAAAGACGAATACACAGCATTCACCATTCATATACCAACCCTTTAATACTGAAGGTTATGGAGAAACAGATTGAGACTTTGCAGCAACAGCTGAAACAACAGGAGAAATTGGCCTCATTAGGTATGTTGAGTGCTGGAATAGCACACGAGATACAAAACCCGCTGAACTTCGTCATCAACTTCAGCAAAATGTCAGACAAATTACTCAAAGATTTAACTGAGATAGTGGAAGACAACGAGGATAAAATCTCCCAGGAAGACCGTGAGGAGGTGGAAGATATTGTTGCCGACCTGAAAGAGAACATGGCTAAGATTGTGGAGCATGGCGAAAGAGCCATCAGTATCATACAAGGCATCCTGCTTGTGTCAAGGGGTAAAGAAAACGAGTATCTCCCCACAGACATCAACCACCTTGTGAAGGAATATGTATGGCTAGCCTATCATGCCCTACGTGCCAACCACAAGGGCTTTAACATCACAATTCATGAAAGTTACCAAGAAGGACTCCCACGCATCATGGTTATTCCACAGGATTTAAGCCGTGCCGTATTGAACCTGATGAATAATGCCTGTTTTACAGTATGGAACCGTTCCCAGAAGGAAGGAGAAGCCTATGCGCCAACTATTGACATCAGGACGGCATTGAATGCTGACGGTATGCTGGAAGTATCCATCCAAGACAATGGAGAAGGTATGACCGATGAAGTGAAAGATCGTCTTTTTGAAAACTTCTTCACCACCAAACCTATAGGACAAGGAACCGGATTGGGAATGGGTATTATCCGTGATATTGTAGAAGTCAAACATCAAGGCAAACTCAGCTTTACCTCAGAGGTTGGCAAAGGAACATGTTTTACATTTGTAATCCCCGTTAAGAAATCATGAGCAGACGTATATACCTTATTATATTATTATGTATATTGGTGCTGACAGGCTTGGCACAGAATACTGAAGATCATTATCGAAAGATATATGATACGGCTGAACGTGATTATAAGATTGGACGAATAGAACAGGCAGAGAGTCTGCTGAAGCAGAACTTGAAGAGCTTCCCGCTAAGCCTTCGCCCAAGTGCCTACCGGTTGCTTTCTATGTGTTGTCTGAGCTCAGACCGCATCAACGAGGCACAATATTATGTAAAGATGTTGCTAGACGACAATCCCTACTACAGCACAACACTTAGCGACCCACAGCGTTTTATCGACATGGTGGACGACCTGAAGTCAGGTATGACTGTAACTATCACCACAGCATCCAGTCAGGCGGAGAATCTGAGTGAGGTGCCCGTGCCCGCAACCCTGATTACGGAGGAAATGATCCGGAATTCTGGAGCAACGAACCTGCAAGAGGTCTTGGCTGCCTATGTTCCTGGCATGAGCATAGTTGACTGTAATGATGATATCAATATCGCCATGCGAGGCTTATACAGCAATGGTCAGGAGAAAATTCTCATCATGTTGAACGGGCATCGTCTGAATAGCTATTGTACAAATACCGCAGCACCTGATTACAGCATTGGTCTGGAGAAACTGAAACAGATAGAAGTGTTGCGCGGACCCGCCTCTTCCCTGTATGGTGGTGTTGCCTTGACAGCTGTTGTCAACCTGATTACGAAACAAGGTATAGACATTGATGGTATTGAGGCTCGTGCTGGTGCAGGTAACCACGGACAACTGAAAGGCGACATCATGATGGGCAAGCGCTATTTTGATCTTGACGTCATGGTATGGGGAAATCTCTATAAGTCCTCTGGTGAGGAAAAAGACATCCCTGGTCGTAGAACCATTTATAATATAGGCTTTGACAAGGTGAAGATTGGGCAAATAAACAACAAGCCTTCCTACGATTTTGGTGTAAGCATGAAATGGAAAAATCTTCAATTCATGTACTATACACAATTTTCACAGGTGAGATCACCTTATACGATGAGTACCTTGGGAGCTCCCTATGAATATGAAAAATACAGGACTTTTGATGGCCACAAGCCTAGTTTTGTTACACAGGCCCACAGAGCTGATTTGAGTTATGATTTCAAATACAAGGATCTGTTTCTGAAGGGAACCATTACTTACGACAATAATAACCTGTCACACTATCAGGTGATTTCCGAGCTCCCCCTCCCAGGTTTCTCACAACTAGGATATTTCCCAGAAGAAATAGCGAAAATTATTGAAAACATGCCTGGAACCTTCCGCTATATCAACGGACAGGAGCAGACCTATGGCATACAACTAAAAGGCGACTACAACTATATCAGCAGCGACACTCATAAAGGAACGTTGGCCTTTGGTGTAGAATATTCACATTTCAAACTAGATGACATGCGCTATGCCATAGGCTATGAATACACCTCGCTGACTCCCGAGATGAATATCATTAATGAATCTGGCAAAGGAAGTGAAAACAGCTATAACGGTTTTGTACAACTGAAACATCAGTGGAAGTCGCTGATTCTGAATGTGGGTTTACGCTATGACCATAAGAAACGTTATGATGATACGCAGGCCAATGAATTCTCTCCTCGTGCAGCATTAATCCTGTTACAACCCAAGTGGAACCTGAAACTGAGCTATTCCAAAGCATTCGTTGATGCTCCTTATCTCTATCGCAAGATTAATAACATGCAAACACTATGGAACCCATCAGCCACCGATTATAAGCTGTCACCTGAGATATTAAATTCTCTACAACTGACTTTCGCTGGTAACGAATGGCTGAAAGGCTTCTATTTTGAAGTGAATGGTTTCTACAATGCTGCAAAGGAACTATTGACAACGATTGTCATTGAGCATCAGAACATGGGTATCAACAAAACTTATGGTATCGAAGTAATGGCAGATTATCACAACCGAAAATTCTCGGCTAACTTTAATTTCTCATGGATTAATACTTTCAAGTCAAATGTGCTTTACCAAGAAATAAACAGTAATAACAGCACACCTAATGTCATCTCGAACTTGGTTCTGGCATGGAAGGCGACTCCAAAACTGAGACTGTTTGGCAACGTGTTATTTGAAAGTTCGCAGAAGGGGTATAGTCCCCATTTGGCTAATCTTTTAGAACTCATGAACATCATGAATCAGCCGGAATCTAGTGATCCTACGGAAAGACAAAGGGATGCCGAATTAATTGAGGAATTGACAAATAACCTTGTATATGAACAAGAAATGAACGCACGTGTTCTGTTTAATATAGGTGCAGAGTACAACCTCACAAAGAATGTCAAGCTTGGGTTGAATGTACGAAACCTATTCAATACAAATTATAACCGAAGCGGCATGAACACTGTTCTAGTACCACAGAAAGGAAGATGGTTTTTGGCAAGCGTTGGGTTTAAAATATAGCCCAACGCATTTTTTTTATTTAGAAAACACAAAAATAACATTATTTAGTACTAATTTTGCCAACTAGACTTTGCAATTTGCAGAAAAGTTTGTACCTTTGTGGCTGTTTTAAAACAAATCATATTTAATGGAGGCTTTTTTTCGTACACATCGGTACTTGGTAGAGCATGTGAATGCCCCTGTCCGTCGCACCCTGATGGATGAGATAGACTGGAGCGACCGCATGATTGGTATCAAAGGAACACGTGGTGTTGGAAAAACTACTTTCCTCCTGCAATATGCCAAAGAAAAGTTTGACATCAATGACCGCCAGTGTCTGTATGTCAATATGAACAATTTCTATTTCCAGGGACGTGGCATTGCCGATTTTGCGGGCGAGTTCTGCAAACACGGAGGTCGTGTGCTACTCATCGACCAAGTTTTCAAGCAGCTCGATTGGTCTAAAGAACTTCGGTTATGTTATGACCGCTATCCTTATCTGAAAATAGTATTCACGGGATCCAGTGTGATGCGTCTGAAGGACGAGAACCCTGAGTTAAATGGTATTGTGAAAAGTTACAACCTGCGTGGATTCTCTTTCCGCGAGTTCATCAACCTGATGACAGGTAATCAGTTCCAACCCTACACTTTGGAAGACATCCTGAAGAATCATGAGCATATCATCAAGCAGATATTGCCCAAGGTATCGCCTAACCAGTATTTCCAGGACTATATTCATCATGGCTTCTACCCCTTCTTCCAGGAACAGCGTAACTACAGCGAAAACCTGTTGAAGACCATGAATATGATGGCCGAGGTTGACATCCTGCTCATCAAGCAGATAGAGTTGAAATATCTGACAAAGATAAAAAAGTTGTTCTACATGCTAGCAGAAGGAGGAGCTAAAGCACCTAACGTTTCTAAACTGGCTAATGATATAGAGACGAGTCGTGCTACCGTCATGAACTATATCAAGTATCTGGCAGATGCACGCCTGCTGAACATGATTTACCCCTTGAATGAGGAGTTCCCCAAGAAACCCAGCAAAATCATGCTGCACAACTCTAATCTGTTATATGCTATCTATCCCCTCCATGTAGATAAGCAGAATGCTATGGAAACCTTCTTTGTGAACTCCATGTGGAAAGACCACAAGGTCAACCAGCAAGGGCGCGACCAGTACTATCTGGTTGACGGGCACATGAAGTTCCGCATCTGTGATGCTACGGCACAAAATAAAATAAGGTATTCACCCGATACAATATATGCACGATATAATACGGAAATTGGCAGAGACAACCAGATTCCGTTATGGTTATTCGGATTTTTATACTAAACAAATACATTTTTATTTCATTTAATATCTAAACAAATGGCTAAAGAAAAGAAATTTATCACCTGTGATGGTAACGAGGCTGC
>AUXO018117484.1_pt1 | contig 11114 bp, 8 predicted proteins | sample 768731 | NCBI WGS metagenome assembly AUXO01 (sample SAMN02715735, study PRJNA202380) | gut metagenome | biome: sheep rumen | host: Ovis aries | place: New Zealand: Palmerston North
GAAATAACTGCAGCTATTGGAATTGCAAGGAAGATTCCAACTATTCCAAACATTTTTCCACCTGTAATTATAGCCATTAATGTCCATACAGCAGGAACATCGAAGGCATTTCCAAACATTTTAGGCTTTAGTATGTATCCGTCTATTGTTTGTAATACTATAGTTATTACTAAGAAAATGAACGCTTGTACTGGATTATTAAGTAAAAGTATTAAAAATCCTAAAGCTCCACCTATCATTGGTCCAAATGTTGGTAAAAGATTTGTTATTCCTACAATTATAGATACAAGAGCTACATAAGGCATTCTGAATATAATCATAAGTATTGAATTTACAAAACCAACAATTAAAGCATCTACTATGTCGTATCCAATATATCTTATTAGGATGTTGTTACTTCTTCTTAAAAAATTCTTATGCTTTTCTAACTTTTCTTTATCTTTTATAAATGCTTCTAGTTTTAATACATCTTTCTTTAAATTTTCTTTTCCAAGAAGGAAATATATAGCAAGTATAAAAGAAATAACTGCATTTGCTATACTCATTCCTATATTATAAGATTTGTCAAGAATTAGACTTATCTTTTCTGGGATAGAAGTAAGAAGGTTTTGCACTGTTTCTGTTAGTTTTGTACTTATCTCAGATATATCAATATTTAATTTTGTTAGCACATTTGTTATATCTTGTAAATATATTTTAGATGTAACAATATATTGGTCTAGATTAGCTATAAACGTTTCAAGACTATCTATAAAAGAAGGAATAAAAGCTACTACAAGAAGTACTAGTCCAATTAAAATTATTGCTATTGATGTTATTACAGATAGAGTATGCTTTAATTTTTCCTTTTTTATCTTTTTAAATATTTTTTTATCAAAGATATTTACAAGTGGATTTATAAAATAAGCGATTATCAGTCCTGTATATATAGGAGAAAAGAATCCTATAAATCCTTTTATAGCTTCAAATATATGTCCTATATTTACTAATATATAACAAAGAATAATTCCTGAACAAAGTGCAAAGGTGTTTGCAAACCATCGTTCTTTTAATAATTCTTTTAATTTTTTCATATAAAACTCCTTTGCTTTATTCTATTTTTTTTATCTTTTTATATCAAGTCTTTTGGTTTTTAGGCAAGTTTAAGATGGTTGTTAGATATTTTTCTTGCATATTTTGAAAATGTAGTATATAATATAAATAAGAATATTGAAAAAGGAGTTTTATAAAGATGGTTTCATTATCTATGAGAAATATGAATAGAAGAAATAATCGCCCCGTTCAAATGAATAGGGTTGTTTTTGATGTTCATATTTAATTCTAATAGATAATCATCTTTTACGAGTATCTATTAGGATACTCGTAGAAAACTTTTATTATAAGCAATTTATGCGGATAGTAGATTTTTCTACTGTCCGCTTTTTTGTTGTAAATTTTTGGATAAAAAAATTGTTTAAACCAAAATAGTATGGAAAAACAGAGCCTTTGATGCCGCCTACTATATTAAATGATTATTGTTTCAATAAATTTACAAAAAAATTTTAAAAAATTTAGACATTTTTTGATTTACTTCCCTAAGATTTGTTCTTAGGTCTATTTGTGATACTTTTTGTATAAAATACACAAAAAATATATTGGTATAAGACATAAAAATATGTAAAATATACAAAAAGTAGTTGTAATTTGAAAATATAGATGATATAATATAAATGTAAGATGAAAACAACAAATATTCCTCTCTCGTTCAAAGGTAGGACATACGACTGTTAATCGTAGAATCTGAGTTCGATTCTCAGGGGAGGAGCTAAATATTCTCCTGTAGCTCAGCTGGTGGTAGCATTGGTCTGTTAAACCAAGGGTCGAGGGTTCGAGCCCCTCTGGGAGAGCTTAAAAGGTGAATAGGTTGCAGCTTTTAATAGCACGTTTTGATGGAGGCATCAGACAGTATAAAACCTTGTTTCTGCAGAAACTAAATTACCTATTTATTTAAAATATACAGAGTGCTGGACTGCTAGTGGCAACATTCCCAATCCATTATGCGTAATGACGGGTCTTTGTAATGACTAGACGCATATAGCTTACAAAAGAAGTGAAATGATTTTGGTTCGATTCCAAATGCTCTTTATAGATATATTCTCCTGTAGCTCAGCTGGTGGTAGCATCGGTCTGTTAAACCGAGGGTCGAGGGTTCAAGCCCCTCTGGGAGAGCTTAAACAAAATATAGAGTATGTGGTGTAATGGTAGCACACGACATTTGGGATGTTGGGGAGGCGTTCGAATCGCACATATTCTACTGAATTTTTATAAAATTCTTATATGTCCTCGTAGCTCAACAGGAATAGAGCAACGGTCTTCTAAACCGTAGGTTGGGGGTTCGAGTCCCTTCGAGGATACTTATATATGTCTCCTTAGTTTAATGGATAAGAATATGGGGCTACGAACCTCAAGATACGGGTTCGAATCCTGTAGGAGACACTTTTTATCCCTATAGTTTAACGGAAGAGAACATATCTCTCCTAAAGATAAGATACCAGTTCGATTCTGGTTGGGGATATTTATTTCGGGAATAAGATGTAATGGTTGCAGGCGAAATTTGGGATTTCGAGGAGCGGTTCGATTCCGATATTTCCGATTTATAAAACTATAAGAAGAATTAAGCCTCTGAGATAGTTCTTACTTGAGCGAAACGCAGATGATAGTAAGAGGCGAATGTAAAGTAGTTTACGGTGAACACGCCCTTATGAAGGCGAAGGGATAGGTTCGACTCCTGTGGTTCGTCGTGCTTGTTTTTTCTTTTAAGCTTTATATTAAAAACAAAAAGATAAATCTTTTTCCCTCTTAAACAGTCCTTATTTGAGCGAAATGCAGATGATAATAAGGGATAAATATTGGTATAGTGTTATTACGTGCTGCAATGGGTGCGGTAAGAGACAGGTTAGATTCCTGTATATTTATCGGGTTTCTATTTTAAAATTAATATTAAAAATCGGGGCGTGGTTCAGTTTGGTAGAACGCTGGTTTTGGGAACCAGAAGTCGCAGGTTCGAATCCTGTCGCCCCGACTGCAGGTTAGTTCAGGTGGTCAGAATAGTTCCCTCATAAGGAAAAGGTCAAGGGTTCGAGTCCCTTACCTGCTACTACAAAAAAATAAGAGGTATTATACCTCTTATTTTTATTTTTTAAAGTTCTTTAATTTCTTTTATCCATTTTTTGATAAATTCAGAAGGAATTTCATCTAATTCATCGGAGATGCCTTCCATCTCTTCAATCAAAGCTTTCCTTTTTTCTTCCGATTTACTTATCGGTATTCCTGTAAGTATGGTTTTAGAGTGACTTGATTCTGTTCCTCTTCTTGAGAGACCTCTTACAGTTAGACTTTTCATTAAACCATCTACTAACTCCATCATTTCTTGTTCTTCTGATTCTTTTGGATTCATAAAATTCCTCCTATATAAGATATTTATATATTATCACTTTAATTTTACATTTTTTTATGGTAAAATATTCTAATAAAACTATAAGGAGGAACTTTTATTTGGGATATTTTAATTATTCTAAATTAAATGATAAAGAAATTATTCTAACTAAATATATTCCTGATTCATCTGTAGAAGAAACAATAACTGTTCCTTCTACAATAGGTTGTTTTGAAGTTAAAAAAGTTGGAGCAAATTGTTTTGATTCTTTAACAAATGATGGAAAGGAAATTATTTTTCCGTCTTGTATTTCGATAGATGATTTAGCTATTGTTAATTGTGACAAGCTAGAATCAGTAATTCTTGGAGAAAGCGATAAATTTAATTCTTTTATTGGAAATAATCCTAATATCATTAGGATTTCTTGTAAGAATAGTTATCAGTTAAATAAAATAAAGAAAATTTATAAAAATGCTTTAAATATTTATCCTTTTATTCCTTCTTCTTTTGAATATAGACAGGATGGAAAAGGAAATCTTTTTATATATAAATTTATTCAGTCTTCAGGAGAATCAGAAGTTGTCATTCCTGATTATTATGATGGTCAAAAAGTGGTTGGATTGTTTCCAGGTCTGTTTGCAAACTCAAATATAACTTCTGTTGCTTTTAACAGCTTTATTGAAGATATTCCTGATGATTGTTTTTGTAACTGTTACAAATTAGAATCATTAATTAATACAAAAAATATAAAAAGAATTTTTTCAAATGCATTTACTCGCACAAAGAGACTTAATTTAGATTTTTTATCTATGCCTAATTTAGTTTTTATTGGTGAATGTGCTTTTTGTTATTCTGGAATCACAAGTTTTAATCCTATTAATAGTGATATAAAGTTATCTCCTAGAGCTTTTAGTTTTTCTAATTTAGAGTTTTCAGATATGAGTCTTATTGAAGAGACTATTATCCCTGAAGGATTATTTCTTGGATGTGCTAATCTTAAAAAAGTTTTTCTTCCTTTGGGAACTGAAAAGATTTCTGTTGCTGCTTTTAGATTTTGTAAAAATTTAACTGAACTTTTAAATATTGACAATTTAAAGATTATTGATAAATTTGCCTTTATGGGATGCAGAAAGCTTAATGTTATATTTAATTTTAATTCTATTAAAGAAATATGTGAAAGTTGTTTTAATGGAGTTAAATTGCAGGAAGAAATTGAAGTTCCTTTGAAAATTTTGAGAAAAGGAAGTTTTCACGGAATTATTGGTGTTAAAAAAATAAAAGTTATTGGAAAAGGGAAAGTTCCTGCTAAATGTTTTATATCTTCTTCTGTTCAAGAAGTTGAACTTGATTCTAATATAACAGAGCTTGAAGAAGAATGCTTCCTTGGTAGCAGTGTTAAAAAAATAAATACAGAAAATATTACTAAGATTGGAGATAGAGCTTTTGCTTATTCTTATGTAAAAAAACTTAATTTATCCAATTTGAAAAAGGCTACTGGAGATGGATTCTTTTGGGGATGTAATAATTTAAGAAAAATTTCTATAAGACCAGAAGTTTCAAAAAAGTTTTCTCCAAATACTTTTAAGGGATGCTTTCTTCTTTCTGATGATTATTCATAATATAAAGAGTAGTTTTTGGCTACTCTTTTTTATTTTTTATTTAAATTTAGATAAATATATGTTATAATAAAGGTATGAATACAGAAAATAAAAATTTTGAATATGATTTGAATACTGAAAATCCTTTAGTAACTATTCTTAAGAATGGTCTTATTCCTGTTGTTAAAGTTTGTTATGAAAGAGAAGATAAGGGTTTTGAAAATACTTCTATGTTTGAATTTTTAGAAAGAGTTAATAGTAATTGTTATGATTTTGATTCAAGAAATTTGGACTTAGAAATTATTCCTGATAAAGGTTGTTTTGTTTATGTTGGTGGCATAAAAGGTGATGATATTATAGATAGTGATATTCTTGGCTTTTGTATTGGAGGAGTTTATCCTACAGAAGAAGTTTTAAATATTTGTTCTATTAATAATTCTCCTTTATCTAAAGTTAATATTTATGATAAATATAAGGAATTGTATGATTATTATCTTAAGAATTTTAAGAAGGATGATATAATTGTTGATAATAATTCTAGAAAAATTGCTGAGATAGATAAATTTTCTAGAGTTATTATTGATTCAAATAAAGTTTGTAATGGATTTTTTCTTGGAGCTGATGAATTTTACAAACTTTTTGATATTTCTTTTGATGGATTTTTAACTCTTGGTCCTTTTAATGTTTTGTTTGAATCCGCTTTTTATGAAAAGGGAATCCCGTCTAAATTATTATTTTCTTGGGGAGTTGATTTGTATGACTATCTTGATGATTCGAAAAGATATGAGGTTGTAGATACTATTTGTTATAAACATTTGTTTAAAACTGTAGCAATTAAAAGTGCTAAAGAACTTATTAACGCAGGGAAGGTTTCTACATCTTTAAAAGATTTCAAAAGAGAACTTTATTCTTTGATTAATGAAAAATCTGATATTTCAATTACGGAGATTTCTTCATACGAAGATAACAATATCGAAATTCATATTGAGGCAGCTTTTCCTCCTTCCTGTGGTTTTGGTTCAATAGAAAAGAAATATATTTTCTTAAATGTTGATGAGGAAGAAATTCATTTAAGATATAGCAAATTTGGATATAGAAGAAATTCTGACTATACAGAAATTTCCACTATAGCTGATTGTTTAAAAGATTCTAATAGAAAATTTGCATATATTGCTGCAGATTCTTATATGAAAGTTATTGATATAGTAAAAAAATATATTCCTGATTTTTATATTGATAGAACTTTAGAAATGATAAGCGAATTTCATAATATAGAAAAAGAGTTAACTCTTTCAACTTATTCTGTTGGAGGTTGCTCTCATTCAATTTCTTCTGTTTATTTTAATGATAATTTTGAAATGAGTTTTCGCATTGATTATACTATAGGTATTGATTATAACTATGTACTTGATGATTACATTATAAATATTTTTGATAATTGTCGTAATTTTGAAGAGTTTATTGAAGATATGGATGAAGTTTACAAAGAATATCATTTAGAAGATTTTTATACTTATTTACAAAATCTTTTTCATAATAGCAAACTTTTTAGTAACTATAGAGATATTTTTATAGAAAACCTTGTTAAAAACAAAAACTTTGTTAAGGAATAAAAAAAGAGACCAATCAAGGTCTCTTTTTTTTATTCTTCTTCGCTGGGCTCATCTTCCCATAAAAGTTCTTCAGTAGAAGAATACAACTCTTCGATTCCATCTTTTTCATCAAGGTCAACATTCTCAAGAAGATTTTCCTTCTTTAGTTCTTTTAGTGAAGGATATCCTTGATAAGAAGGATGTTTCATCATAAAAATCTTATAAGCATTTGATAATTTTTCCTGTGTCTGCATCTATTTTCCTCCTAAGATTTTTTATATATTTGATTATATGTTTTTTATTCTTGAAATAACAATGAAAGTTTTAGTTTTAATATATCTATTGCTTTTTTTACATCTTCTGTGACTAAATTATCTATATTTTCATTGTTTTTAATTTTATTTCTAACAATTGTTGATGATACCTCTTTATAAACACTTGTATCTATAAGAGTATATTTCTTATATGTTTTTTCACAGTTTTTCTTTGCTTCTTCTTCATCTCCTCTTGTTAAGATTATAAAACCAAAATTATTTAAAAGTTCTTTTGAATGACCCCATCTTTTCATTTCCAAGATTTTATCACTTCCAGCAACAAAATAAATTGTTGCATCTTTTAATTTATCTTCATCTGCTGTTTTTAATCTGTTTTTTACATTGTTTAGAACATCAAACGTATATCCATCTTCTATTCCGTAAATTACAATATCTTTGTTCTTGTAAGTCATTTTTAGCATCATATAAAGTCTATCGTCTTCTGAATAATAAAAAGATTCTTTACTCTTTGACATTTTTCTACTTACAAATGATTCTGTCCCAAGAGCTATTGCAACAATATCGCAAGGAGATTTTTCAATTATCTTTTTCATTACGTGATAATGAGCTTTGGTTGGTGGATTAAAAGCTCCAGAAAACAAAGCTATATTTTTTATATCATCTTTGAAAAAGAGTTTTATGTTATTTAAAATTTCAATAATTCCTTTTGTGTCAAAATCTACATCTTTTTCAACTTCATTTTCATTAAAATTTTCATAAATTGTGACTTTATCTGATTTTACTTCTATTTCCAGATAATGATTATCTGTTTCAAACTCAAACTGAACTGAATTTGCTGCAGTAGGGAATACGTCTGTTTCAAAAGGAATCCATTTATCCAAATATAAAGCCTTAGTTATTACTTCTTTATCTATAGGGTTGGCATCATAACCATTCCAACCTTTTTCAAATTTATAAAATTCTTTAATTTTATTTTCTGAATTCATAGCAAGTAAGTCTCCTATAATTTTTACTTATATAATATCATATTTTTTACTTTTTTTCTATAAAAATCAAAGGTTTTTAAAAGTAATAAAAAAGAAGAGCTAAATGCTCTTCTTTTATTTTATAATATTTACTACCTGTTCCCCTGTCCAATAATCGAACAAGAGTGATTTATTTGTTATTTTATCTGTCCATTTGTAATATTCTTTTCCATCTATTATGACAACATTTAAATCATTGTTTACATAATCTGTTAATTCTTCTGTTTCATATATCTTTTTCCATATAGATTCTCTACTTGCTGGAACTTTTGTCTTAGGGTCATTTGGGTCAATTTCTTCTGTTAGGTAGTTATAAACAAAATCTTTTTCATATGGGAAATTTTTAATATTTACAACAATTCCCATTGAAGAATAACCATACGTATCGCCTGTTTCAGTATTTACCAAAATTCCTCCAACAAATTGTCCATTTTCATCATTATCATATAATTTGTAAACCCACATAGCACAGTCATCACCATAAGCATTTTGTCTTACAATAATTGGAGTTTCTTCGTCTATTTTTAATGTCAAGTTTTTTAAAGGAGAAATTACATTCTTAGCTATTGCGAGACCATCTTCTTTATATATATTTATAGTGTATCCTTTTTCTTTAACTTCTTCTATTGAAGTTTTATAATCTTGGAAAGGCTTATCTTCTAAATCATAAGAAATTGCAGTTTCTTCTGCATATGCTACCAATTCTTCTTCTGAAAGTTCGTTTCCTTCTTCATCATAAACTGGCAACTTTTGAGAATCTTCATAATTTCCCAATGCTTCTTGTTGTTCGATAAGGACTTGATGCATTTTTTTTGAGTCTTTAACTTCAACAGCTTCGTCGTTTTTTATTTCCTTATTAATTTCCTCTAAATCAGAGTCATTAATTAAGTTAGATTCTACATTTATTGAATCTATTTGATATTTTGGTAGCTCAGGTGTGAAATTAAGCAGATATATAAGTATTGCTATAATTAAAAGCAGTGCTCCAATCAGAATAATTATCAATTTTTTATTTTTCATAAAAGCTCCTTTTTTATAATCTTTTTCTTTTTATATTTTAATTATATTAAAATAAGAATGATTATAAATAATTTACAATATTTATCAAAAAAAGCCCTCTTTTGAGAGCTTTTTTATTGTGTCTTTTTATTTTATAACGAATTTGAACAATATTAGAAGTATTAAAAATCCAGCATATAAAAATGGTGCAAGTGCAATTGCTTTTGTATTCTTTGTTATTTTTCTATAGATAAAGTTTATTACAATTGATAATAAAATGACTATTGCACTAGGGATAAATCCTATCCATAAACCAATATTTCCACCAAACTTTATATCTCCTCCAATTTGAGCCTTCGTTACAAGAGCTCCTCCGAGGAATGTTACAAAAATAAGAGCTCCACCTAATAAATATGAAAAATTAAATCCAAATATAAAGAATGTTACAATTCTTGTTACTAACATAATCAAATTAAATACATCGAAAATTTTCATAAACTTTATATCTGTTATAGTTGCAATTATAAAAAAGACATTTAATAATATTAAAAGGGTATTGTTGTTTATCACATCTATAAATGGGGTGAATAAATCTTGTGTCATAGAAATTTCCTTTCATTTAAAGTTTTATCAAACACAAAAAATAGTGTTTTAAATTATTTCTATGTTATACTACTTTTTGAAAGAAAACAATTCTATATTTGTTTTAAATAATTTTTGGAGGATATAAATCTTGGATAATCAGAATTTAGATTTTCTTACTGATGAAGAGCTTAATTTTCACGATAATGTATATGAAGTTTTGTACATTGACGATATTTCAAAAAGTAAGAAAAAAGACAAACTTGTAAAAACTAAAAAAGAAGCTGAAGAAAAGCATATTTCTGATAGAAATATCTTAATCAACAAATTATTAAACATCTTTATTGTTTTAGTCGTAATTGCTATCATAATATCTCTTTCTAGTATAGTTTTTTCTTCTAGAATAGATACTTTGAAAGACAAATACGAGGCTTATAAAACTAATAAAGAAATAGAAAAGTTAGTTGAATCAGGAGAGCTTTTACCTGCTTATATGTATGAATCTGAAGATGAACAGACAGAAGACACATTGTCTTCTCTTGTTACAGTAGAAGATGTAGAAACTGGAAATCCAGAAGATTCTTCTATTACACAACAAGCTTCTTCCTTTATTATAAATGATGAAACTATTCATAATTTTAATGAACAATTTTCGATAATTGTTCCAGATAGTGCTTATGTACAGGGTGTAAATGATAACAAAGTTCTTATGTTAAACTCTGAAAAAATTTATGAAATAGCTCTTGTATTTAAAAATTATGAAGTTGTTGAGCAAAATGGCAATTATTATTTATTTGTTACCGTTGATGCTGAAAATAAAAATAATCCTGATGCTGTTAATATAGATGGTATTTTTACTGCTACTATAGATGGGGCGATTATTGTTTCTAATAAAGATAACTCTAATATCTCTATGGGCGAAAAAAAGCAGACTACAATTTCATTTAATTTAACTGAATATCAGTATAAATTTATAAAAACTGAGCTTGATTCCATTGACTTTGTTTATAAAGACAAGTATAATTATAGAGAAATTTTTGCAACCTATGGTGGAAATTATAAAAAGTAATTTAACATAAAGGAGTGTATATGTTTAGTAAAAAAGGTGAAATAAAAAAAGAAAGTAAAATAGGAAAGGTTTTAAAGGAGTTCTTTGAGAAAGACAAAGTTAAAAGTGTGGTTTTTGTCTTGTCTTGGATTTTAGTAGCATTCCTTATTTGGTTTGCTCTTCCATTTATCCATCATCCATTAACTTTTATTTTATTCTTATTGTTAGCAATTTGGGTATCTCCTCCTTTTAATAAGTTTCTTAAAGATAAAAAGATTAAAATTGCTTTTTGGAAGAAGTTTTTGGTATTTTTTGTTGTTTTTGTAATTATTTTAATTACTGCACCTATAGATGAGGATGGTATTTTAAATAAGGGAATTGAAGGAGTTGATTTTTCTTCTAATGGAAGTGGCGATACTATTTTAAACAATCCTGATTTACCAGTTGTTAGTTATGGTGTTAACTATTATTACGATAATGTTCTTACTTTCTCAGAAAGATATGAGGCAAATCTTTATGATGTTATTACTTTTTATGAAGATAAGTCTCAAAATGGTAAATATGACCTTGTAACAGAAAA
>AUXO013541588.1_pt1 | contig 11113 bp, 1 predicted proteins | sample 768731 | NCBI WGS metagenome assembly AUXO01 (sample SAMN02715735, study PRJNA202380) | gut metagenome | biome: sheep rumen | host: Ovis aries | place: New Zealand: Palmerston North
GATGACCAACCTTTGAATTTATATTCAAGTCTGCTGTCGCCATGATGTTGATAATCCACGTTCTTTGGATATGTTATAGTGTCTTGATATGTATATTTATTAGGGCTTAAATTATCTATCACATATTCTGTTCCATCATCAGCAACATCTTTATACGTAATTAAATATTCAGTTATATTCCATCTTGGTGTACAGGACAAATCTGTTTCTGAAATAACAATTACTTCTGTTGGTGAATACAAATCACCATTACAATCCCATCCTTCAAATGTTTGTTCTGGTGTTTCTGAAATACGACATTCCGCCAATGTAGCAGGGCTTACCGTATTACCAATATAATCTGTTCTTGTTATTCTGCGGTTGTTACCACAATCATATATAACATTTCCTTTTGGTATTACAATTTCCCATTTTGCATAAACCACTTTATCACCGGTTGTGCCAGCAACAAATCCAGTTGTTGTATTTGATAAATCAGGACGAGATGACCAACCCTTGAATTTATATCTACTGTCGTTTTGATGTTGATATTCTATGTTCTTTGGATATACCACACTGTCTTGGACAGTATATTCAACAGGACTTAAATTGTTTATTATGTGTTCTGTTTTATCATCCCAGATATCTTTATATGTGATAGAATATGGGACAGTCTCAAACACAGCATATAATGTTTTATCCCCAAGATTTTCAGTCGTATTAAACACAAATTCCGGCATTGGATTGCTGCAATATGGGGAACCTTCACACCACCCAGAGAATGTATGAGCAAATAATTCTGGGTTATTTAATACAAACGGCGTTGTCGTAATATTGTAAGTAGTTGGGTTCTGGTTTTGTAATGTAGCAGCTCCGATTTCGTATGTAATTCTGTAATTATATATACTCCAAATTGCATACAATTCTATTGTTGCATTATTTTCATTTGTTAAATTTTTAACAATAATTTCATTATTATTATTCGGTGAATACAACACACCATTATCAGCATTTGCAGCTGTTGACCAACCAACAAATTTATAACCGTACTTAGTTATTTCGTTATTGTTTGAAATATCACAATCTGTATCATAATCACAAGATACGCTTGATTTAGAACCGTCCCCTGTATTCGCATTAAATACAATATTATATTTATTAACATCCCATACCGCATCACAAACAACATTTTCATCAGGAACAACAATAGTGTCTGTTAATTCTTGATTTGTATTAGATGTTTTTCCAACACAATTCCAATGTTTAAATGTATAACCAGGATTTGGACATTCTGAAACATCTGGCAAAAATTCATTATCATGATAAGCAACTTCTCTGGTCATGCGGGTTGACGTTGCGTTATTGCAATTATATGTGATTGTTCTGTGGTTTGCATTCCATATACCAGTCATAGTGACAACATTGTTGCTTGGTATTAATTTACTTGTTTTAACAATAATATCTGAACCACTATAAATATATTCTTTGTTGTTGTTATCTCTAAACCCACCAAATGTATAACCCTCTCTGGTTTGTGGGACATTACACAACACAACATTTGTATCTGCAGGCAATGTATAAGCCATAGATGAAGCAGGGCAGTTTTCTGCATTTTCTATATTGACATATTCTATGGTCGCAGGATACACACATACATTGCTTGTTTCTTCTTGGGTATAAGATTGATTTGTCACAAAACCTGTCTTCTTTGGACAATATGCAAAACAGTCACTTTCGCTGCTTCTCGGGTCATTAGAACCAGCACTCGCAACACCTAACAATTTTGCACAAGACAAATCGCCTTGGTTTTTATCTGGATTGAAATTCCATGTACCTTCTGGACAATAAAAACCAGACAAACATTTTTTACATTGTGTTGCGTTTGCTGGCAAATAATAACCATCTTCACAATGATAACTGCTTATTTCCCAAACAGCGAACAATCTTACAACACCATTTGGTTCTTCGGTTAAATTCCGTACGATAATCTTGTTTTCAGAATTTGGTATATGGGCATTCGTAACATCAGAATTATAATATGGACCCCATCCAACAAAATTATAACCAGCCTTAACAATTTCACCATTGTTTGTGATATCACAATCTTCGCCGTATTCACATCTAACAGTTTCTTTTGAGCCTGTACCCGTGTTTGATATAAATGCAACTGTATATTTGTTTGCAGACCATACAGGTTCACAATCAACATTAAAATCTTTTAACCAATAATTAGTTGATTCGAAATCAAATGTTGTGGTTTCTGTATATTCATTAACATCATCTAAATGTTCATAACATCTCCATGAATCGAATTCATATCCGACCTTATCACCACATACATTTTGTCTTACTGTATAAGCACCACCATATTCAACAACATCTGTGGTTATATTATTTGCACCACACAAATAACGTATCGTATATTCTTTCTTTTCCCAGTTAGCATACAATGTTAAGTTTCCAACAGAACCCTTTGTTATCACGGTATATTTTTCACCAGACAAATTACTGTTGTCATACCAACCTTCAAGTTTATAACCGGTCTTGACAGGTTCTGGCAAAACAATATCTGATTCCATTTCTACATTATAAGAACGTGGCACATACATATCCGTTGGGAAATAACCACCATTGGTATTATATGATATTGTATATGTCTTGATATTCCATTTTGCATATAATGTTTTATCACCAATTGAGCCTTGTTGAATCTTGTTTATTCTGTCACCATCAAATTCTGGATTATCATACCAACCATCAAAATCATAACCTGTTCTTGTTGGGGTATACAAACTAATTGTTGGTGTTTTCATATTATATGTATCAGGATTTCTTGAATCATTTGTTCCACCATTCAAATTGTATTCAATGTTATATGTTGTTAATTTCCAATTTGCATAAAAGATTGTTGTAGATGCAGGTTCTACATTTGGTGTAAATTCAACATACGCGTGTTCAGGACAAATTGTTCTTGGTCTGTCTGTGCACCAACCAATAAAATCATAACCTGTTTTTGCAGGTGGTTCTGCAGTAATATTTATACCGTTATTTGCACTTAATTGTGCATATGTATATTGATTTGGTTCCAAGTCATTTATATCAAACACAGAACCATTATCATTTACATCTTTATAAACGATGCTATATACATTTTCTTCCCATTTTGCGGTACATACACTGTTAGAATCTATCTTATAAAAACCTGTATCAAATGTTGTTCTTACATTTTCTATATCTTCATATACATCTGTTGCTGCACAATCCCAATCAACCTGTGTTTCACCAACCTTTGTACAGAATGGAGCCGCCATTGAAAATGCCGCATCAAAAACAACTTCAACAGTATTTGTGTTCCCACCAGAACCACAGGTATATGTAATAACATATTTTTTTGCCATCCATTTTGCATACAAATATTTGTCACCAGAACTACCCTGATTAATACTGAATGTTGTTTGTGGGTTTTGACAATAACGATCACCTTCGCACCAACCCAAGAATGTATATCCGCGTTTTGTTGGGTTGTTTAATGTAAATGTTGGTGTTTCTATATTATATGTTGCAGGGTTATTTGTTGCGGAACCACCGTCCAAATCATAGCTAATTTGATATCCTGTCAAATTCCACACAGCATGCAATGTTTTATTACCCATTGAGCCTCGTTCTATGCTGTACGATAATACAGGATTTGTGCAGTTTTGTGTTTCACACCAGCCGACAAAATCATATCCCGATTTTGTTGGATTGTTTAATATGAATGTTGGTGTTTCAATGGTGTATTCTGTCGGATTTACAGCACTTCCACCATTTAATGTATAAGAAATTGTATAAACAATCGCTTCCCATACTGCATACAATTTTTTATTACCAATTGAACCTTGTTCTATTGTGTATGACGATACAGGGTTTGTGCAGTTTTGGGTTTCACACCAACCCACAAAATTATATCCAGTTTTTGTTGGATTGTTTAATGTGAATGTTTGGGTGTTTGTGGTATAATTTGTCGGATTTTCAGCACTTCCGCCATACAATTCATATTCAATTGTATATGAATGATCAACCCAGAATGCTTCAAAGGTTAAATCACCAAAACTTCCCTTGTTAACAGTGTATGACTGTACACGATTTGTATCACAATTTTCATTGTTCACACACCAACCATCAAAATCATATCCAGCTTTTGTTGGGTTATTTATTGTGAAAGTTGGTGTTTCAACATTATATGAAATTTGATTTTGTGCATCACCACCATTTAATTCATAAGAAATTGTATAAGGAACCGTATTCCATCCTGCATACAAATCTTTATCACCGATGGATCCTGTATCTATTCTTGCAACAAAATAGATAGAATTCAGGGTTTGTGAGGCAATATCATTACTGTACCAACCCATAAAGCGATAACCATCTCTGGTTGCCGCAGCCAATTCAATATCCGGATCTTCGACAGTATAAGAGGAAGGGTTAGAACTGTCGTTAACACCGTTATATAAATTGTAATAATTGATACGGTAAGGATGTGGTGCACAATGCACATTTGCGGTATTTACCTCTGTTATATTTTCATAACCGTTTTTACAATCAGCGGTATATGTGCAGGTTCCTGTTGTTTCATCAACAGACAAACTGCAAGAGGTTGTTTTTGTTGCGATTTCCGTACATTCCTGACACCATCTGGCTGTGAAAACGACAGTGCTGTTTTCATCAGCGTTCAAATCATCATATGTACACATCAAAGAATTATTCGGAGCAACAAAGAAAGAGTCCGCAAAAACAGGATTCAAGGCAAAAAACGACATCAACGCAAAAAGCATTGCTTTTACATAATATAAAAACACCGCGGAAATCCGCCTTTTTATCAAGAAACCTTCCTCTTTCTTAAGGATATTGTAGAAAAAAACCTGTTGTTATGGCAAGCAAAAAAAGACATTTTTTGCATATTTTTTTACTTTTTTTACAACCCCACAAAACCCGCAGAAATCCGGACTTTTTTATATATAAAAGAAACCGTTTTTTGTCAATTATTTTTTGTTATTTTTTCAGTAAAATTTTTATATTAAAAAAATTATTGTTTTTCTGTTTTTATTTTATGATTTTTATGCTATTATTATGATAAAAGACAGGGAAGGGAGAATATTAATGAAATCTAATATAACAGAATTAAAACCAGCAGATATTACCAGCGAAGTGTTTCTTATTTCTAAATCGCAAATAGATTTCATTTCTGCTAATTTTGGCGATGCCATGGCAGAAGCATTAAATTTAAAATCTTTGTCTTTTAAATTTCGCAAGATTGCTGCAGATTCTCTGGTCAAAGCTTTAAATTCAGCCAGTACAATGGGACGCCAATAAGCAGGGCGTTTTTATTTTTTATATATTGATATATTATTCCGCGCTAACATTCCAACCAGCAAACACATAGCCTGTTCTGGTCGGTACTGGTGGTGTAAATCGTGCGTCATACACGCAAGAATCATTTGTCGCATTTGTTCCGTTATTATAAATATATTTTAACGGTATACCATTCGCATTCCACATCGCATACAGTACCAATGTCGCAGGCACGTTTGTTAAATTAAATACGCTGATTCCTGTCGGTGTTTGTGGATATTGAACCATATTTATATTTTGTGTCCAACCTATAAAATCATATCCCGCACGTGATATTTCTGTATTCGATACATCACAATTTGAATCATATGAACAAACAACCGGTACTTTGTATCCACTGCCACCATGCACATCAAATGTTATTGTGTATTGAATTGGTTCATATATTGCATACATGGTTCTGTCGCCACCAACAGATGTATCAAAAGTATAATTAAACACATAATCAATACAATTTGGTGTTTCACACCAACCAACAAAATTATATCCTGTCTTGGTCGGATTATGTAATGTGAATGATGTCATTTCTACAGTATATGTCGTTTGATTTGTCGCAGAGCCTCCGTTCAATTCATATCCGATATTATATGAAATCGCTGTCCATTGTGCATACAACGATAATGTACCAATTTTGTATTCTGGTATATCTATCGTTTTCTGTGGTCTCCGACAGGTTCCTTCATCAACACACCAACCAACAAATGTATAACCATGTTTTGTTGGTTCATCTGGTGTTATTGTTTGTTCTTCTTCGGAATATGTATATCCAGACGGACTAATATCTTCTTCCAATAAATCTGCACCATCATAATATTTGATATCATAATCTTGTTCTCCCCATTGGGCATATAAAGTTATTTCATAACCGTAGTCTAAATCAAATAATTTTGACAAATCTGCTACATATTCTTGTGTGCTGTAAACAGTCTGGCTGTAAACATATTGGAAGCTTTCGTCCATTCCATCTTGGTCTGTGTTCCATTCATAAAAACTGTGGCCGTATCTGGTTGGACGGGTATCCAACGGCTGCAGTCCCTTTCTGACAACATATTTCACAAAACAACTTTCGTCTTCTACACAAACTATATCTTCTGGGATATTATCTGTTTCGTATGCTTCTGCATTCGGACTGAAATGTATCGTTATTTGTCGTTTCCATTGTGCATAAACATTTATTGTATCTGTTGTCTCTGCTGGAATTTCTATTGTTTTTTGTGGGTCATCACATTCATCTTCGTCAACACACCAACCAACAAACTTATATCCTGTTTTTGTAGGTTCACTTGGTGTTATTGTTTGGTCGTCTGTTGAATAAGTGTACACAGACGGTGTTATTGATTGATTATTAACATTATTATAATTAATTTGATAATCTTTTGGTGCCCATTGTGCATATAATGTTATTTCATCATCATTTGTTAAATTAAATACTTCCGACAACGAATAGTGTCTGTTAGAAGTCCCGTTTAATGGTACAGAACTGGTCACTACAAAATTATATCCACTGCCATCATCAAAAGCATTCCATGATTCAAAACTATATCCAACACGGCCAACACATGTATCAACAGATGTACTGCTGCCCCCCGGTCTATTAACAATACGTTTTCCTCTGACACAAGTGTATTCACATGTTTCACCTTCTGTACATAATAAATCTTCTGGAACTCTTTCAGTGTCATCGCCATCAGCATTTGAATCAAAATGTATTGTTATTTGCCGTTTCCATTGTGCATATAAAGTTATTGATTGGGTTGGGGTATAAGGGCCGTTAACCTTATTGCCGCCCGTTGGCGATGTGTACCAACCATTAAACGCATAACCCGTTCTTGTTGGTTCTGGCAGGGTTATTGCGTCACCACCCGTTGTATATGTCGCAGACGCAGGGTCCGTTCCGCCAACATAATTTATATAGTATGTTATTGTATAAACAGGAACACATGTTGTGGCATCTGCACTTTTTGTATATCCAGCCTTACATTCAAACGTCCAATCACAAGAATAAGTTTTGCTGCCATCGTAATAGAGTTTACCCGTCGTATTTCCAGTATAATTACATGTCGCATTATCTGGACATTCCGCTATTGTTGTCGGACATGAATCATTAACATAACATTTATTAATAGAATCATTATTATTTGAATCTGAATTCGGATAATAACTAGAATTATCACTTGGGCACGGTGTACACCATGGTTTGCCCGCACCTATAAAGTTGCTTGGTGTTACATTATATGTTGTATCTGGACACGGGTTATCAAACCCAGTATCTGTTAGAGTGTCTGCGATATATTTATCAGTAAAACTTTTTAAGAAATCTGCCTTAACATAATTTTTAATATCACCGTTTGTATCAGACATAGTGTTCAACCCAGAACAACCCTTAAATGTAGACACAAACATGCTATCCGCTGAACCGGTTATATTAGAAAACAAATCAACTGGTATTGTTCCATTTAACCCTGAACACCCAGAAAAAGTATAACCAAACATGTATGGTTGTCCAGAACCACTAATCTTACTGAAATCTGGTATATCACCGGTTAAACCACTAACACCCACAAAAGTACTCCTAAACATACTGCTACGTGTTCCTGTAACTCCGTAAAATAATTCTTTTGGAATTGTCCCTTTTAAATTTATTGCATCCCCAAAAGTATAATGAAACAAAGGTTCTCCAATACCAACCGTTGGGTTGGCAACAGAACCAAATATTGCACCCAAAGAACCACTTATGCCTGCAACTTTTTCTATTGTGTTTGAAGATACATAAGCTGCATGAAACGATATTGCAGAATATTTTAGTTCTACTCCACTTTTATTAAGAACTACATCTGAATACCCAGTTGCTTGCCCACCAAATCGTATAATATGAGTTCCAGAATTAGAATATGTACAACGATATTCTCTGTTAGTTCTACCAACATCTATTGTTGTTCGATATATTTTTCCAATTTGTTCATTATTTGTTTTGGTTAAAAAAGGACCACTTATTTTTCCACCAACACCACAATCAACATAAAATGTTCCGGCGGCAGTAATATCAAACACTAAAACTTCTCCGATTTCCATTTCTGTCGTGGTTATTTGGAATTTGTCTTCTGGACACACCATACCATTAGCATCATTATATTCTATTGTTCCAACATTACATACACATTCGTCATTGTTTCCTTTGTGAGCATTTTGCGGGCATGTCTTTGATGTCCATTGTGCATATAAAGTTATTGATTGGGTTGGGGTATAAGGGCTGTTAACCTTATTACCGCCCGTTGGCGCTGTGTACCAACCATCAAAATTATAGCCTGTGCGATTTGGAACGGACAGGGTTATTGCATCTCCACCGACAGCATATGTTGCAGATGCAGGATTCGTTCCACCAACATAATTTATATCATATGTGACCGTAAATGTGTTTAGTGTCCAATGTGCATACAATATTATTGATTGGGTTGGGGTATAAGGGCTGTTAACCTTTGTACCGCCATCTGGGGCAGTGTACCAACCATCAAACGCATAACCCGTTCTTGTTGGTTCTGGTAAAATTATCGTACTTCCTGTGGCTGGTGCAGGATTTGTTCCACCAACATAATTTATATTGTATGTGACCGTAAATGTGTTTAGTGTCCAATGTGCATACAATGTTATATTTTCAGTTGTAGTGTATGGACTGTTAACCTTTGTGCCACCATCTGGGGCAGTGTACCAACCGTCAAACGCATAACCCGTTCTTGTCAGGGTTGGCAGGGTTATTGCATCACCATCCGTAGTATATGTTGCAGGTGCAGGATTCGTTCCACCAACATAATTTATATTGTATGTAATATCATATGTGTTTGGTATCCAATAGGCATATAATGTTTTATCTTCAACAAAAATACCCAACATATCAGGATTAACCCGTCCATCATCGAAAACATATCGTGTGCCACCACCGTTTGGCGCTGTCCAATAACCGCCAAATGTGTATCCTGTTTTTTCTGGCAACACAATTGTATAACTGTTTTCACCCAAACAATGGTCGCTGTCAAATTCTGTGTTGCTGGTGTAATAACGGCATGGTGTATGATCTTTATATTTATACCAAAATTCCGTTGTACCAGCAGTGGTTGCAGATTGGTTATCCAACACAACATGATATACATTTGGTGTTGCGTTTGCAGTTAATGCTATATCTCTGGCGCCCATTGTAAATATATACGGGTTTGCAGTTGAAATTTCTGTTCCGGTGTCTGTCAGCGTCCAATTATTCCAAGTATAACCGTTACCAACTGTTGCGCTTACCGTTACATTGGTGCCATAGAAAATTGAATGATCACTAGAACCACCATTATTCACAGATACACTAGAAACACCATTTCTTGATAAATCCACACCATATTGGTTTCTGGAATAATATAAATCTATGACTCTGGTCCCGTTTGCCAACACCGTTGTCGTCGCAACAGCACCAGATGATGGTTCCGTTGTACCGTGTGTAGAAGTTCCAGCAAAGCCCGCTTCATAGTCAAACCCAGTTATTGTTTTTGCTAAATCAGCCAATACTATTGTTTCACCTGCCACCCCAACCTTGGTTTCACTTAGGTATAAATTATATTTACCCATATAATATTTTTCTATATCAGACACATAATGATTTACCACATATTGGGCACCATTTAAAATTTCCCATTTCGCATAATATTGCAAATTTCCAACCGCATCATAAGGCACTTCTGTAACAGGGTCACCTTCAAAATCAGGGTTATCATACCAACCAAGGAAATTTGCACCATCACGGTTCAATGTTGTCGGCAACACAATAGGATCATACATCCAATAAGTTGTATCATATACACTTGGTATTTCCGCATTTTCAGGCCAATTTGATTGGGCAACATTATTAAATGAGATTGTGTATTGATACACACAAGAATAAATTTCATCAGGTGTGTTTTCTCCTGTATAATACGCTTTTCCACCTTTTTCTGACACATATGTTCCAGCATGTTCATTCATCATAGGACAAGCCCTAAAACACTGTGTAATATCAGAATTTGATTCATAATCTTCTTCAGATACGGATGTATATCCAGTTGGACATGGGGCACACCACGGTTTTCCCGCATATTTTAACGGTTCTGTCGTTGCGTTATAATATCCAGCTGGACAATATTTCTTGAATCCAGTACCACTAACCATGTCATACCCCAGACTGTAAATATAAGGAATATTATCCAAGAATGTATAAGGAATAAATGATAAAGCATCCGTACCATCTATAAAATTAACAATATGTTCACAACCATAAAAAGTATTATCAAACATTCCATTAGACGCATTTGTAATATTAGAAAATAAATTTCCAGATATATATGTTAACCCTGTACAAGCAGAGAAAGTATCCTTAAACGCATATTCATCTGCATATGTAATATTACTAAATAAATTACCAGGCACAGATTCAAGACCAGAACAATTACTAAATGTAGCGTCAAACATAGAATCCCCAGCATATGTTACATTTGAGAATAAATTATTTGGTATAGATTTTATTTTTATATTCGAATTAAATGTGTTCATAAACATACCATATGTTTCAGAATAACGTGTATCTATACTATTAAATAAATTATCTGGTATATATTCAAGATTAGAACAACCACTAAATGTATCTCTAAACAAATATTTCGCACCGTTGTTAATATCGCTAAACAAATCAGTTGGTATGGTTTTTAATTGCGTACAATCTTCGAAAGTTCCA
>AUXO016768927.1_pt1 | contig 11113 bp, 12 predicted proteins | sample 768731 | NCBI WGS metagenome assembly AUXO01 (sample SAMN02715735, study PRJNA202380) | gut metagenome | biome: sheep rumen | host: Ovis aries | place: New Zealand: Palmerston North
TTTACTTTTAAGTAATTCATCAATAAATACTGTGTTAGTATTAATGATTGTTTTAATATTATTAGTTGCGATATCCTCCATTTTTTTGAAGGTATCATTAGCTGTTGTCCAGTTTTCTGAAATAATTCTTGTCATAAATTTTGGAAATAGTATATTTCTTGCCATAATATAACATCCAAGCAAAAATGATTTACCAATATTTCTACTACAAGCCCATGCAGCATCTGTTGCGGTCCACGTCATAGCAATTAACCATCTTTGGTAATCCATTAATTGTATACCAAGAATATGCTCAATAAATTGGACGGGGTTTTTTCTGCCCCATTGAATAAGGTCTATGTATCTCTTCATAGCCTCATAATCTCTAGAAGTTACATTATTATCTTTCTTCCCTTGATAAACACTTATCATAGAGCGTCATCCCCAGTATAAAGTTCAAATTCTCTACTGATAAAATCTTTAATTTCTTCTTCAGAAATTCCTTTCTTTCGATAATCAGCTTCTAATTCATCAATAAGTTGCTGCTTCTTTATCTTACATTTTGCAAGTCTTAAAGCTTCCATAGCATCTCTAGCTTTTTGTTGAGACTCATGTACAATTTTACATTGTTCATTTAAAATATCAACATAGTCTGTTTTAGATAAACTAACCTGATTCATTTGAGCTTTCATACTGATATTAGCTATTTCTTCTATTGATTTAGAAGTAGCTATATCATAATAATTAGGAATACCTTCATCAATACCTTTCTCATCAATTTGAGCTAATACGTCTGAAAGCATACCTCTACCATTAGAACCAATACCTTTTACTGTAAAGTTATTCTTTTCGGCTGTTTGATTAATATTGGTTTGGATTTTAGAAATCAGTGTTAAATATTGATCAAGCTGCTTTTGAGCTTCTTCTCCAATATCTCCACTTGACGTAATTCTAGTAACTTCTCTTTGATATTTTTCAATATTACCATAAGAACGAACGATTGAAATAGCAGCCTTTTGCTTGGCTACGTCTTTTCTCATTGCTTCACTGGACATACCAGCTAAGTCTCTATATAATTGAGGTTTATCAATTTCTGCCTCATTCATAAAAGGGTCATAAGAAAACACATCGACAACAACCTGTCTATTTTTTCTATCATCCTCTGATAATGTTTTTTCATACTCTTTCTTTGAATAAATCTTCTCGAAGTTTTCAAAATTAAGTTGGTCAAAAAATGTTAAATTATCATATTTCTCATATAACTTTAAAGCTTCTAAATACGCTTCTGGCATTCTTTCTTCCATAGGAGTATTATTCTTTTGAATCTTTAAATATACAGATGATATATAAGGAACATTTTTCTTGAAACAATATTCAAAAAGGGCCTTTAAATGAGCCCCTTCATATTTTGCTAATATTTCATTATATTCTTTATTTTCTTCAGAACGATTGTCTTCTACAGACTCTTCGTCCTTTACTTCAATAATATTCTCTTCCACAATCGTCCCTCCTGTTGCTTCATATAAAAATGGCCCAGCTGCTAGGACTGGACCTTCGATTCAAATTACTTAATATCTAGATTTAAACTTATATCAACCATATCTTTTCCGTCAAAAATCATTAATGTTTGTTCTGGTTTACCAAATAATCTTTTTCCGAAAGCATATTGGTCAACTCCGCCAACACATCCATTAATTATAACTTTTGCGCCCATAAAAGATTTAACTTTCTTAGAATGGAAATGAGCTAAACAAATATATTTAATAAATTTTTGTGTCATTCCACAATAAGTCTGAAAAGCTGTGTTATATTGATCATGATGTCCATGAGCAAATGCTAATAAATCTCCATTCATTAATTCAACTAGCCCAATTTCTTGGTCTAAATTATCTTCTGGGAATATAACATTTGTGTTTTCAAGTTTAGATTTAACATAGAAGGTAATTAACTTACTATATTGTTCAGCTTCTACACTTTCATGTAAATTAGGTATCATTCTTGAATGATTATCTGTACATGAACGATAAGTAACTTCTGGAGCTGCAGCTCTCAATTGATTTACTGTGTCAGAAAGAATTTGAGACGCTACCATAATTTGTTGAACTACATCTATCTCTTGCTCTAATCTAGCAGAGGTATGAATTAGGCCATGAACGGCATCTCCTAGTTCTAAGATATTTAATCTTTTAACATTATGGGCTTTACAGTATTTAATAGTCTTTTGAACCAAAGCCCCCATTCTCTTTCTTGCTATTTCAACATTGTAAGTATTGTAAAAATTATCTACTTGCATTCCAATATGTAAATCTGAAATTAATAGGACAGCTTCATTTTCACACTTAGAAGAATCACCAGTATATTCTATTAATCCTAAATCTTCTTGATTCTTAGAGCACTCTTTCATTATTTCTTTGAAGTCTTCTAATCTTGCTTCTTCTCTTAAAATTCTTCTGTAGCTATTAAGAGAATCACGAGTCTTAACTTGTTGCTTATAAAGATTTTGCTTTATAGCTTCAGTTTGATTTTCAAATTCTTCAAAAGTAATATCATCAATTGTCTTACCACTGATTAATCTTTCATCATGAATCATTTCGTCCTTAGCGTATCTGGTACTTTTAACCCATACACGTAGGGTGTCTCCCTTTTTCATGACTTCGCCATTTTTATCTAAAGGATGTAGAATTTCTACTAACTTATCCCAACCACCAAATTGTCTTTTTTCAGCTGGAGTCATTTCAATGAACTTACAACCTAGGTCATAAATCTCATCACGAGTATATTTACCGTCATCTCTTTGGTCGACGTCAATGGAATCAATTGCTTCTTCAAATTCTTTTAAGGTCATCTATTTTTCACTCCTTTTATTTCAAATTTTTATCAGAGATATTTTAGCGACAATAAAATTACCCTTTTATTCGCTTTTTCTCTTTTATATTCATTATTAAATACTTGAGGAATCCTGTTAACGAAATTCGGATAAAAAGTTAATTTTTTGGCTTAACTACGCGATTTTTTTAACTTTAAATACTCCGCTCTGTGATAAACCTCCTTTAAAGTCCTATCAGGAAAGGCTTTTTTAAATGTTTTCGCAAATATTGTATTACTTTTGCGAAGATAGATACTTCTTAATATTTTATCGTCTGTGTCCGTCCATGGAATACACTTCCTATTAGCCTCTCTAGATTTCTTCATAGAAGCTGCAATTGACTCTGCTCTATGCTTTTTATAACATTCTTCACAAAGAACTCTTTTAATCTTTGTGGTCTTAAGGAACTCTTTTCCACATTGAGGACATTTGATAATATCATTCTCAAAACATTTATCACAAAGAGGAATCATTTGAAGCTCTAAATTAGTTAATTCATATCCTTCAGTTGAATCCCATTCAATCCAAGAAGCATTCATTACTACATTCGTGATACTTTGGATTGATCCTCCTCTACGGCCTTCTTTATAAGAACGGTATCTAGTAGATTTTACATCAAGCTTTAACTGCTTAGAGTTCTCAAGTTCTTTAATGAAGTTTTGAATGTAGGGTTGTCTTCTTGTCCCTACATTGTAATTATCTTTACCTGTCGCAAGAAAATATATATAAGCTCTTTCTCTCAAATTGAATGTAGCCTTCTTCTTTTTAATTTTCATCATTTTGCAATAAGCCACTGCAGTAAGAAGGTAAGACTTACACTCCTTTGTAGTTTTAATTTTCTGTATGTGCTCTATTTCTTGTTGAGTAATGTAGATTTTAAAATCATGAAACCTAGGCCATTTTCTGTGATGAGCTATTTTGATGAGCTCTTTTATGTCCCATTCATCTTTTACACATTCATCCTCTGCTAACATGAACCAGTTAAGGATTTGGTTATCAGTGTATCCCATAGACAGTAATTTTTTAGTGATTAACATTTGTTGATACTTCTGTTCTACTACGGAAGCATGAAATGTAGGAATAACTTTAGTGAATCTAATACACTCATCTATCTGGGTTCTCCAATCTATAACCATTCTATCATCTCCTTTACACGAAGTCTTTTCACGGCGTCCTCTATAAAAAGTCACCCCTGTCTCTTATATTATAACCCAAATGTTCCAGGAAGTAAAGAGTTTTTTCTTTATATGCGCGTACACGCGACAGTCTTTGGCTTCTCTCCCCCTGCTTACGCAGTTGTAGAGTAAGCAACAAACATAACCTACTCTCTTCCTCCTTCACCTCTATTACTCTCGTATATATAGTAGCTTCGCAGAACACCTATTTTGTTTCTTTTTCTAAAAGAAAGAAGTATAAGAAAGAAAACGGTCCTTTTCTTCTCCTTTTCCTCTTGCCTCACACATTATATGCGCGCGCGTAAAGAGAAAAATGAAAAAGTTTACAAAAACTGTTGACTTGGGAAAATAAAAAGCGTATAATGAAGATGTAAGATAAAAAGCGCCCACTCAAGTGTGTTGAGGGTGTTAAAAAAGGAGGGGAAAAAGAGATGCAGAACATTAACAATAAGTTGAGTGTGGAAGAGCTCGTACATTCTTACGATGATAAGATTTCAAAAACAGATTTAACAATTTTTATTGGAAGTGATAGAACAAATAAATATAGAATCAGTTCTGAGCATTCCTGGGCCAGCAAACAAACAATTGTTTATGACCCTGAAAGAAAATTAAGAGTTGGAGATTATATCGGTGCTTATTATTGTAACACTTTGAAAGAATTAAAAGAGATAGTAGATTATCTATTCAATGAGCCTCTTCTAGACATGAATGACTGTCGTCAAGAAGATGTATTAGACCAAAAAAATACAAAAAGACTTTTTTATTTAGACGATGAACTAGAAAATTATAGCGAATAAAACAACAACAAAATGGTTGACAAATAATAATTGCGTTATTTAGTGCAACAATGCCTTATATGGCAACGAACAGGAGGGCTAAGAATGCCAGTAGTACAAAATCTATACAGTATTTTTAAACTACCCGCTTCTTTTTTAGTAGCTAATGATTGTGAAATAGAATCATATACAATTAATCAGGGGTTAAAAGACGGGAACATAGTTTCAATTGGAGATAATATAATTTTTCAGCAATTACGTTATATACACGGAGATTTTAGAAAACATACATCGTTATTTAATTACGTTCAAAAATTACGTTCTAATGAACATGCGTACAAAAAACAAGGAAAATATAAAGAAGCACATATTTTAAACAGATACATTACAGACATTTTATTTGTAAAAGATATCGTAAATGTTATTTTAGACAAAAAGAAAAGCGATTTTAACAAATTTCGAACCAAGGGTTTTTATTTAAATGGAATTCATTACGTTTATTTATGCAGTGGAAGTGGACAAATTAGAAGAAATACAGCAACTTTTATCAACGAAGAATATCAAGCTAGAATTATTAAGACAATTAATTGCGGATTAGATGAAAAAACATCTCAATTTGTTCTTGCCAAGTATAGTGCTTACTTTGCACTTGCCTTTTCATCAATTTTATGGGTACGTACACCTAGAGTTTGTGTAATAAAGGATTTCTATAGAACTTTAGAAAATCAACCTGTAGATTTTATTTGTCACGATGATGAGGGTAAATCATATATTGAGAAGAGAATAATGGATTTAGAGCTTAATTGCGCTGATGGCCAGGGCCTAATTGACCCTAAATTTGCAGAATTATGGGCTCAAGATATGAGTTTATCATATGTGCCAAGCTCTTTTGTAGCAAGATCATGCTTTGTAAAAGGAAACTTAGTTTCATTTGATTTTAAAGAATATGCACACCTATATGGAATTTCAACAATTAAAGATAAATGGGGTACAGAATATAATATTGACGATATTGACGTATTATTATCTGAATCTCAATTTAAAACTCACAAATATTATAGCAGCTGGCAGGATTATTTATCATATGCTGAAAAAGGTAATATTCACTGGGGTGTTGCTAGATATAATAAAATGGAAGACGATGAATGTGTTCTATCTAACTACCAATACATTCAATCACTAACATTAAGTCAAGAAGATATTAAAAATTTAATAGCACCAACAGTAAAATGGATAAATCAAATTTGCAGTGGCGATTTAATTTATTCCTTATTATATTCTTTTGGTACGAAGTCAGGAGATGTAGAGTATGCTGGGGTTTATAGCATGGCTCAAACCTCTGCAATGAAGGCTCTTATTAAAGACCCTAATTTCTTAAAAGATTCATACATCCAAAGAAAAATTTATAAAAATATAGCTGAATCAATTAACCATGCAAAAATAGGTAAAATTTGGATTCGCGGTAATTATCAATTCATGATTGCCGACCCTATTGCACAATGTCAATCAGCTTTAGGACTAGAGCCTGTAGGAGCTTTAAAGAAGGGTGAAATTTATTCAGAGTTCTGGAGAAAGCGAAAACCTGAAGGTTGTGTTGTAGACTGTGCAAGGTCTCCTATGATAGATGTCCATGAACATAACCCAATGACCGTCGTGACTAATAATGAAGAAGCCAATTATTGGTATCAATATATAACGTCAGGTATTATTTATAATACTTACGACACATCATGTTTTAGACACGAAGATTCGGATTATGATGGTGATATTGTGCTTACAACTGATAATGAGTACTTTATAAAAGGTTCTCATAAAGACCACAATATTATCACCTATGAAAAAGGTTTAGCCGTTCCAGCTAAAATGACTATACCAAATATCACAGCCACTGTTATAAAAGGATTTGGTTCAGGGGTTGGCGGCTTTTCTAACACAGCCACTATACTATATTCTATGGCAGCTATTTTTAATAAAGAAGATCAAAAAGAACAACACGATGAAATAATGATGAGAATTAAATTACTTCGTGAAATTGTTGGCCAAGAAATAGACCGTATCAAAGGAGCCGATAAGCCATCTCTTCCTAAAGAGTGGAAAAAATTTGAAAAATTTGATGAAAACGATACTCCTGAAGAAAGAATTAGAAAAATTAAAGCCAATGCTTTAGTAGTATCCAAGAAGCCATATTTCTTTAGATATCTATATTCTGAATTAAATCAAAAGTTTAAACAATTTGAAAATTCATACAATCAAATATCTAAAGATATGTTTGGAATGAAGTTTAAAAAATTACTAAAGAAAGAGAATAAGTCTGAAGAAGAAAAAATGCTAGTTAGACGTTATCAAAAATACTGTCCTCTAATTACTTCTCCATGCACAATGAATAATTTGTGTAGAGAATTTGAATCTACGGATTTCGATATTAAATTTGCTAAGGACGCAAACGATGAAAAGAAACCTGCTGTTTCAATGTTACCTACATATGAAGAGATTTATAAGGATAATGAATCTCCTGAAAAATATAAGATTGTAAAAAAAATGTATCAAGAGTACAATGCCAAGAAGCAAATCAAGCACTTAACATACATTTTATTGGAATCAACAGAATCTGATGAAATGATTAATGATTATAAAGAGCTTCGTTCAGAATTATATGATATTTTAATACAAGATTTACAGAATACTTTAGTAGAAAGCGGAATTTCTGGAGAAGAATTCTTATATTATTCAAAAAAGTTATCTAAAAATTATTCTTCTTTTAATTGGGGATTCGTATGGGAAGTATTAGCCGACCAGATAATAAAATATATACCTTCATCTGATCAATGTTTCTATCCTGTACTTAATCCAGAGGGAGAATACGAATATTTAGGACGTCGTTATTCCTTAAAAGATATTACTAAACAGACTAAAGTGACAGAAATTGATGATATTGAAGATTTATCAGTAGGTTCTGATCCATTCCATATGGAGCCAGATGACCAACTTCTACAAAATGTGATAGATAAAGTTAAAACTTTAGAAATATTTGATATTGAAAATTTAAAAGAGGAGGGTGAAGACAATGGAACTAACAAATAATTCAGCTACAGAGTTCATGGATTTAAAACCAAAAGAATTCAAGAATTTATATTTTCTATATTTAGATTTATTAGCAGCTGGTCAAAAGCCGCAATCTATTATCCACTCTCTTTCTGAGAGAATGGAGGCTTCTTATGGTTTCCCTTCTAGTATAGCTCAGAAAGTTGCAAAACTAGTTTACAATCAATTTAGTTCTCCAACTTTTGCCACTCATTTCATAGACGTATTTGATATGCATAAAAAACCATTACCTTTCGAAGAAAATTCTCAAGACGAACAGCAAGAATCTCCTCAAAAGCTATTCCTATCTACCTTAGATATGGAAAGATATAATAAACTTGTTTCAGTTGACCCTCATGCATCTCTTCAATTGAAAAGATTATTGTTAGCTCTTATGTCGGTCTACCGACGTAATTTCCATAAGTCGGGATGGGTTAGATATGATAAGAAACTTGTGTTCTATCTTGCAGGTCTTCAAGATTTACCTGTAAAAGAATCAGAAGAGCTTACCCAATACTTACATCAAGAATATGGATTCGATATGCAAGTAGTTGGCTCAAATTCACCTATTCCATGCTTTAAGATGGATTGGTTATTTGATCAACCTCAACCTGGTTCTCATATTAATGCCTTTCTAGAATATGGCGATTTTACACCAGAGACCATTGTTCAAATTACTTGTGGCACAGTAAAGCCTAAAACTATTAATTAGGAGTTGATAATATGAATTATAAACCACCAATCAAAGCAATTATAGACAAACCCGAAGACTTTATTCCTAAAGGATATGACTGCTTAGAATATGGAATTAATGGAAAAGAATGTCCTTTTCTACAATGGAGAAAGATGACTCCTAGTAGATTAAAAAAATTTAAAAAGACATTTACTAATCCTAGAACAGGTGAGACTAAAGTTTATTATGATATTCCAGCTGGAAATAAATATTTACAATATTGCAGCTATTTAAGAGAATATTTATCAATACAAGACTGTCTTAAAGATTGTGGTATTAACATGGGATGGTGTACTGATGAAGAAATTGATGAAATAATGAATGAAGTTGAAGAAGTAAAAGAAAAAATTAAAATTAAAGAAAAATATGAAATATTAGCAAAATATGCTGAGAAATACAAGGAGGAATAAAAGGATGCCTTATTATTATGAAAATCACATGGGTGGTTGGTATACATCTGAAGAAGAATTAGATTACGATGATTTATATTGTGAAGAATGTGGAGATTCTGATTGGGAATTAGGCTGGTACGAGGATGACGAAGATTTTGCTCGTAACTCTGGCTATTATCAAGATTATTCTGAATACGAAGCGGAGTTAAAAGAGAGAAAGAAGGAAGAAAAAAGATATAAGAAAATGACAACTTATCCTGATGTTCCAAAAAAGATTGTTGATATTAACAAGTATAAATTAACTTTAAAAAATATAAAACAATTAAAAGTTAATCGTGATTTGGTTAATAAAGAAAATGGATTCTGGAGAAATGAGGCTATACAAGGGTGGTGCATCTCGGGAGCTGTTGGAGTTGATGAGTATCCAATTTGTGACGCTACAGAATATTGGCTAGGAGTTTATGACAAGCCTAAGAAGGATGGAAGTGTAAAAGTAGACTGTCATTTCACTTGTTGGAGCGGCATGGGTAGCTATACATTTGATAAGTTTTTTGATAAGAAAGACATAGAGAACCGTGATCAATATGCTATTCAATATAGATTTATTACCAAAATGAATGAACTTATTGAAAAAGGGGTATTCTATTTCTAAAAACAACCGATTTTCGGTTTAAATTTTAAAAAGCAACCGATTTTCGGTTGTTTTTTTCATCCTTATTATATATAATATATAAGAAAAGTATTGACAGATGTTTTTTTTCTGTTATAATGTAATTGTAAGGAGTGAATAAATTGTGATTCAATATTTATTTTTAATGTTTTGGTGTCATTTTGTGGATGATTATGTTTTGCAAGGTGTATTAGCCAAAATGAAACAAAAAAAGTTTTGGCAAGAAAATGCACCACAACCTTTATATAAATATGATTACCTGATGGCTTTATTAGGTCATAGTTTAATGTGGTCTATATCAATTATGATACCTACTATATTTACTGGACATTTTATTTGGTGGCTGATCCCAATCAATACTATAATTCATTTTGTAGTGGATGATTTAAAAGCTAATAGATTTAAGATTAATTTAATTATAGACCAAAGTATACACTTTATACAAATTGTTATTACATTTTTAGTATGCTATATGTAGATGAAAAGATAGGGGCGAATAATATGGATGATGTTAAAGATTGTAGAGATTGTAAACACTCTTTTTATGAAGATTTAGATTCGGAATTATGTTGCAGATTACAAAGTAATAGAATTATATTTGGTGTATTAGATAAAGACTTTGATGAAGAAATACCTTGTGCATATGATTATAGTTATCCAAATATATGTGAGAATTTTGAAGACGAGGTGAAAAAATGAACGGAACAAAATTGACAGGCATAATAGGACATGTTAATAAAGAATTAAGTTCAGTAGAGTTGGCAAGAATAGAATTTGAAAAAAACTTAGAAGACGACCCTAATAATGAATGGTTAAAAAGACTTATTGCGGGTTTAAAAATGGCTGAACAATCCTTACAACACCTAGAAGCAATCGAAAATACAAAGCTTAGCGATGTTATGGGGTGTTTGAAAAGAGTATGGAATGATATAAACAACCAAAATGATTTTAGACAAGATTTCAAAGATTTAACTATTGTTGAAAATTATATCCTAAAAACACAAGAGCAAGAAGAATTACTTGGTTATATAACTAGATTTATTGATGATGTTGAAATTAGTGATAATGGCGTTTGCTATGTTTCTTTTAAGAATAATACTCCTTATTTAGATTGCATTGAAATGGATAAAGAGCATTATAATAAATTTAAAAAAATTAAAGAATCTCAAAAAGGAGAATAATTATGGCTGATTGCAGATTTTGTTTAAAAAAAGATACCTGTAAAAGAAATAAAGCTAATGCTTCAAGTTGTAGACTTTATGACCAAGATAATGAGGCCTATGGAAAATATCGAGAAGAATTAGAATTAAAAAGAATTGAATCACGTAAAAAGTTAAAAAAGATACTTAGAGACGACCCAGTCGGTCAAGAATTTATAGAATTCGTCGATGCTTATTTAAGAAGTCGATAAAAACCTAATTTTATTGGAATCGAGGTAGAA
>AUXO016405760.1_pt1 | contig 11109 bp, 17 predicted proteins | sample 768731 | NCBI WGS metagenome assembly AUXO01 (sample SAMN02715735, study PRJNA202380) | gut metagenome | biome: sheep rumen | host: Ovis aries | place: New Zealand: Palmerston North
TGCCCCTGTAGCTCAGTGGATAGAGCAGAGGTCTTCTAAACCTAAGGTCGCAGGTTCGAATCCTGTCAGGGGCACCTATAAGAATTGAGTCAATATGATAGAACGCTATATTGATGAAATATTGAAGCTTCGAAGCGAGGGAAAGAAGACTTCAGAAATAGCAAAGATTTTAAACATACCAGCGAAGAGTCTCGGCGCATACTTTTACCATCATAGAGATATATTTCCTAAGCTTGGGCGATATAGATATATAGAAGAACCTGAGAGTAGAGAAATGCATAAAGAATTTTATATTGATGGAATGACAAAGAAAGCCATTTCAATAAAGCATAATGTTTGCGAAGAAACTGTTAAAAGACACATCAATATGATTAATTTTATGAACACTTTGAATCTGAAGAATAAGTAAATAATTTATAGATTTGTTTATGCAATTCAGAAAAGAAAATCGTGAAAATCCAGATACGAAATGATACTGCAATTGGTTTGCTAGAATTTTATCCGGATGTAAAAATTCCAGAAGACATTTTGACATACATACACTTTAAACTATACAACATTCAAATTGATATTTGGTACGATATAGAGCAAAACATTATACTGGTAAAGATGAGGGGATCTATAGTAAGTATGATGCAATTTAGGAAGTTTATTCTAATGAATTGGCCAAACGCATTAAAAGAATGAAGCCCATCAATGATTAGTTATATTCCACCAGTTCAACAAGAAGTCAAACTAGGAGAGCCTATTATGAGTCTATTTCGTAATTGCAAAGGTATGATTGTAATCGGTTACCAAGGAATAGGTAAATCGACTTGCGCATCAAAAAGGGATGGCATCATTGATCTTGAATCTAGTAATTTTAAGATCGATGGCGAACGTGACGAAAACTGGTACATTGTATATTGTCGTATAGCCGTATCACTTGCTCGTCAAGGTTATATCGTTCTAATCTCATCACACGAGTGTGTCAGATCGGAACTTCGAAAATACGATCCCGAGGACAAGTATACAGTTGTAGTAATTTGTCCGCATTATACTCTCAAGGATCAATGGATACAGCGCCTACATAACCGTTATATTCAAGATCGTTCTGATAAGAACTATGCAGCATGGAAAAATGCTGAAGATCATTTCATCGATTCAGTTCAATCAATGACTCAAGGCGTAGTATTTTCAATTATATTTTTGAATTCTATGGATTATGATCTTTGCGGAATCATTATGTCTTTATATCGAGCTAATCAATCAAAGTATAATCTTGCGCCACGAATTCGAGAAGAAGGCTGTTAAGCAAGTTATGAATAGATCAACTTTTGAAAAATTTTATCTGACATTAACAGTCATTCAAGTTATTGTCGGTTTAATATGTAATGAGAGTTTTCGATTTTGGATATTTCATTATCTAATCTTTACAGTATTGGCTTCTGTAATACTTATAGTATCTAATCATACAGAATGATAATAGTTTTTGAAAGGAGAATTATATTCATGGCAGTGGAAGATGTTGCATCGCGTTTTAAATTTATTGAGATGACTGATGAGCAAAAGCAGGCATCCAAAAAGATTCAAGAAGAGGTTCTTAGTCTAGCAGACATTACTGATATTTATTGTCCGGATAGTCGAGAGAAATCTCTAGCATTAACTAAACTTCAAGAATTTATGTTCTGGGCAAATGCATGTATTGCAAAAAATTAACAATTATATTTTCATAGGTGATACTCAAAAGAAAGTGAGAAGATCATGACTCAGGAAATTAAAGCAATTCTTATTACTACAACTGGCGTAGTTGCTATTGTAGGTGCACTTATTTATTCCAATCATGCTGAGAAGAAACGCCAACTTAAAGTAGAGCAGGAAAATCAAAAGCTTGAAGCTGAGACAAAACTTAAGAAAGCTGAGATTGAGGGGTCATATCCTCCAGAATATTGGATTGCCAAGAAGGCCGAGGCAGAAGCTGATGCACAAGTTCGTCAAGCTCGTATCGAATCAGAAGAACGTCTAAAGATCGACCAACGTAATCGCGATGAAGCTGATCGAAAGGCATTGCGTGAGTTTGAAAAGGATGCGCCTGAGTCATATTGGCAGCATAAGCGCTTCAAGGAGGAAGAAGAGACCAAGCGCAAGCAGTTGGAGATCGATGACCAGCGTAGGCGTCGTCTCGAGGAGCAGGAGCGTGACATTGCTGCCAAGCAAGCTCGATCTCTTGAAGAGGGAACCAAGGCACTAGAGAAAGCACTTCGAACTGCGAACTACGCTTCTACGATGTTTAGATACTAGTGTATATTAGCCGGGAGCAGCGGTGTAGCCGATGAAGGAGCTATACTCGGGATTGAGATCTGCACGAGATAGTATATGGCGTAAATAGGTGGGGACTATCTCAATTATATTTTAGGCTCGATTAGAAAGCGAATTGAAATGCTTGGTAATGGAGTAGACATGTATGATCTTGTGCTAGACCTTCAAGATAAAACTGATATTTGTCTAATTTCAACACAAGAATCTATATGGATTGGAGTTGTCGAAAAGATGAATCCATCTCCTCCTGTTCCACGTAGACGAACTACTTGTTATAGTCGACGTCCTGTATATTTGTACAACGGTCGTCGAATTTTTAGTATGGTACGAAACTATAAGAAAAATGAACTCGATTTCTATTATATTCCAGATAATGAGTTGTCTTTCATAGAGAGAGACAGAGCATGACATTTTTTCATCAGCTATTCGAATTACGAAAATGTGGATCAGAACGTGGTGATTGTACTGCTCCATACAATGTTATATTTAGACTACCAAATAGACACCCAACTGTTAATCAATTTCTAAGCAGCATTATAGCTCATAAGGAAGATTGGGGCAGAATTAGAATCTCACCTGATCAATCCTATAAAACTATGTGGGATCTTATAAGTTATCATGGAAAAGTCGATACTTTAAAATACCGTTGGGGTGAATGGGGCAAAAACTACGATATTTTTGTAGAGAAGTATGGTGATCGAAAGATTGAGTCTGCCACAGCTGATGGCGGATGGTCATTAATGGATTATGTACTTCTCTTGGAAGAGGATGACATGAAATACAAAGCATTTGACAATGTTGATATTCCAGCAGATTTTGAAACTACGATTGCAGACACACGATTCTATATCGAACGCATGCATGAAGACAAGTTGCTGACCGATTCTGAATACAATTCTATCATGACGACTATTGACGGAGCTGAGGCACGAAAGTATAGGTCGATAAAGGCGCTAGAATAATGACTGACGAATCAATCCATTATATTTCCTATAGTCCGATTCTTCCTTTTCCTGACAAAGTAATTCTACGTAGATTCTTTGTCAATCAGGACTCATCTGATACTGAACAATTATATTTTAAACGAATTTATTGCGATGCTATCGTAGTCATGCAAGATGAAGATAATGTTGTAGGAAATTGTACATGTTCTATTTGTAAAAACTCAATAGATCTTTTTGACAAGTTCTGTTCAAATTGTGGAGCTAAAGTAAAAGGTCGACGAATATTTGATAAGGATGGTAATGAAACCGATTGAAGCAGTGTATATTTATGATAAAGATCTGGGAACTCTAAAACAGGTTCTTGGTTGTCGATACGATAGAGTGACATTTGCGCAATACACGCCTAATGAAAAAGTACATTATTATGCTGAAAATCCAGCACAAAGAGTCCGTATAGAAATCGCCGAGAAATCTGAAGAAGTATTTGAGGATAGATACAAAAACTCATTGGTAGTATGGCTTCATGAGATAAATCGTGATAAAGCTATCGAGATTATCGGCAATTATATTCTCGATCAAGTTGGATCCGAAATCAGAACCCATGAGAGTTTTATCCGACGATTGCAGAAAGATCGAGCAAAGGCATATCGGTTGCTAGAAACACTTCCAGAAGTTTGATGTCCTCGCATAAATTATTTATATTTAGATGACCGGACCAGATGTGGTCAGAAAAACTCTTGAAAGGAGACAAGAATGGATACGGTCAAGAATGCGCTTAGTAATATTAAGAACTTTATATTTGGGATGAGGACTGAGCAGAAGATGAAGTTTGGGGCTTCGTTGCTCATGCTGATTGGTGGAGGTGCTTTGGCGCTGGCTGCTGCTCAGGATGATGACGAGCTGATTGATATTTCTGAGGTTGCTGAGGTTCTCGATGATGAGTCGACTGATATTTCAGAGCCTGAGGTATCCGTTGAAAGTTCAGAGGAGTAACTAGGTTTTAAACTGGTTTGGTCAAAAGGTGGAGAGTCTGAAATACGACTCTTCACTTTTTGCCGTTGTTTATTTTTTCGATAGGAGAAAACCATGCCCAAGTTGTTTGTAAGTTTGCCTATGCGTGGTCGAGAGATTGATGATATTCGTGCAGACATGCAAGCCATTTGTCAAATTGTATCTGCAGAGATGGACGACCAATTCGAGCTGATCGATACCATTTGTACAGATGAACCGTCTGATTATATTCTGACAAATCCGGATGCATGCAGTACTTGGTATTTGGGAAAGTCCATCAGTGCTTTGTCCGAAGCAGATTTGGTCGTATTTGATGGCGATTGGCGAATTGCTCGCGGATGTATCATCGAACATATGATTTGCGCACTATACAACATTCCTTATGTCGACATGAGCGTGTCATATTATGAGGATGACCTTGATGATGTGCAGGATTACACCGTTGATCGTAACGAAGCTGCGCGAATCAATAATATTCTCAGTGAAGAGTATGAAGAGGATGCTCTTGGTTTTGAGCACGATGATATTTCCGATCTAGAAGGTGAGGCTGAGGAGATCGAGGAAGTCGAAGATAATGACGAAGACGACCCCGATGCTCTCGAGCCTGGTGAATACGATGCGGATGCAGAATGATATTTGGCGAGAAAGTATTTAGAGCTCTTGGAGAACTGAGAGCTGCTGAAGTTGATGATGACACTGATATTTCTCATCATGGTATCAAAGGAATGCATTGGGGTGTTAGAAGGTATCAGAATCCTGATGGGTCATTGACTAAAGAAGGACTCAGACGATACGCCACTAAAAATTTAAAGAAAGGCAATGCTCACAACTTGGATAGTTGGGGCAAGGATGCCAATCATAATGTATTATATATCGTTGGCGCATCAGGATCTGGTAAATCGACCACTGCTCTAGGACTTGTCGACGATCATGATTCAGTAATTCATTTGGATACTTTGCTCGAGAATGAAGAACATGGACAAATGTATCGGAACAACGATTTCGAAAAGTTCTGCATATCCAAAGGCATCGATGTTGATAGAGCACGTGACACCAGCATAAGCAGAAAAGAACGTTGGAAAGTCATCGATGCTATATCTGATCAAATCGAGCCATATGGCCAGCAATGTTACAATCGAGGAAGGCGCGTCGTAGTCGAAGGTGTACAAATGGCTGACGACACAATGTTCCCAGACAAAGTATATTTCAAAGATCGACCAGTAGTGACTTTGCATACGAACAAAACTCGAAGTGCTTGGCGAGCAGCCACTAGAGACAAAAGTAATCCGATTGATATTGTCAAAGACCTTACCGATAAGGAACGATCTGAATGGTATGATTATGTAGAAGAAGGTTTGAATAAAATAGATAAAGCAAATTCGGTTAAGCATTCTCTATTCGGCGAACTAGTTACTTCCAATGATATTCGTTACGTGGAAATTAGAGAGAATCTTGATCCAGGAGTACGTATTACTCGATATTATTCGAGCTAACTTCGCAACTTTTCCGTCTCCTTAAATGAGAGTATTGGAACTCAAACGAAAGGATTATATGGAAAAGTAACACTTATATTTTTGTAAGACAAAAATTAGGAAAGGAAACCAAATGAAAGCAGGAGCTATCCTAAAGATTCAAAAGGTATTAGTGAAAAACGCACCAACAATACTTGCGGCGATGGGTGCTATCGGTACTATTGCTGCAGTATGCATGAGTTCAGATGCAGCACTTAAGGCACGACAAGCTATCGAGGAGGCTGAACGAGAAGCTAAAGGCGATGACTACGAATTATATTCTGAATGCAAGGAACTTGCGAAGAAGGGATACAAGGAGACTGCTATTGTTAAGCAGCTTGATATTCCAGAAGATAAGATCAATGTGGTCAAGTCGCCGCTTAGCAAGGCAGACAAGGCTTGGATCTATGCGAAGGCGTATGGTCCGACAGCTATCATGACGACAGCTAGTCTTGTATGCATATTCGGGTCAAATCACATTAGCAAGAAACGAATTGCCTCTCTAGCAGGTGCATATCTAATGAGCGAGACTGCATTGAAGGAATACAAGGAGAAGGCAAAGGAAGTCGTCGGAGTCAAGAAGGCTCAAGAGATATCTGATGAGCTAATTCAGGAGAAGGTCAACAATAATCCACCTAATCCTAGTTCAGTGGCAAATGTCGATACGCCATCTATGCGGAATGTCGTAGATCTAAGTCTATGGTACGATGTAGTAAGCGATAGATATTTCTACAGCAATGCCGATCATATTCGTCGAGCTGAGCTAGAGGCTCAAAAGATGCTAGACAAGAATGGCTTTGTGTCAATTAATGATGTCTATGGAATTCTTGGTTTGCATGATATTCCTATCGGTAACGACATTGGTTGGCAGAAAGATCGAAATACAGATGTAGTTCTGGTGATCGGTGGAGCTCTTGATGATAATGGCCAACCGATCGGTACGATGGACATGGACGTTCATCCGACTAGTGCGTGGCTTAGTGAAGTGTGAAGAGGTCTGAACTATTGGAATGAGTAGCCAGATTAATTAGAGTAATTATATTCTGGCAAGTAATCTTGGGATAGCATGGGTATGTCTAGAATGATTTATCCATGCTTTCTTTTTGACTGATATTCTTCTGAATTCCCGCAAAAATTACCATCTCTATATAGGCAGAGGACATGAGGTTCTCTATGAGAAAGGAGATTGTAATGACAAGGAAGATTATTATCGAGCAGGATGCACCGAGTGCTTCGGATGCGGTAATCGAAATTGCAGCGTCACTTGGAGGTGTCGCTTTTGCGGGCTGCGCTGGTATGTATCTTGACAAGTTTCTGCCGGCTGCAGTGACTACCTTGGATAAGGTAGTTCGCTGGGGTACGGTAGGACTTGGCGGATTGACTGCCGGTGTCGGTTGCGCTAAAGCGATTGAAACTGAGATGAAGGATGCACGCGAGATTGCCATGATGGCGAAGCTTCAGGCAGCTGGTCTGCTCTCTAAGGAAGAAGTCCAGGCGATCGAAGAAAAGAAAGAGGCCAACAAGGCCCCTGCCAAAAAGTAAAGTCATTAGACTTGAAAGATTGGAGCTGTTGAAAAACGGCTCCTTTCTTTTTGCTATCAATTATATTTTTCTCGAATCTTGAAAGAAAGGAAAGAGAATTGGGAGCTCGTGCAGTAGTCAAGCGACATCTGGACCCTGATATTTTCAAAGCATTCATCAAAGAAAGAGGAGTGTCGATACGTCAACTCGGTGATCTTTGTGCCACAACAGAGCGAACAATTCGTCGCTGTATCAAAAACGAGGAAGTAACCCTTACTATCGCGCTCGATCTATGCGCATATTTTCAATGTAATTTTAATCAGTTGTTTGGTCCTGATGATTCTCCCGAATGGAAGAAGAACATGGTTGATATTCTAAAACGAGTGCGATAAGGAAGGAGATTACATGGCAACTCGAGATATTCCATCGGGTAATGAAATGCGAAAGCAATACCCGGGAAACTCATTCAAGCAACGTGACGAAGTCGAAGAAGCTCTCACAAAAGCTGTCGCAGAATCAAAGCCAAAAGTAAAGCAAGTAGCTAAAGGCAAAGTTCGAAAGCAGTCGTTACTCAAGAAATTCACGCGTTATATTATCGAAGACAGTGTTGAGTCAGCCAAGGAAAAGACATTTGGCGAGATAATCATTCCTGGTGTTAAGACACTGATATTTGATACGCTTACCGACATGCTTGATATTATGCTGTTCGGAGGCAATGGTGCGCCGATGGGCAGGTATGCGGCATCACCTCGAGCACGTAAAGGTCAAACAAGTTACGATAAGTATTACAATAACAAGACTACTGGAAATGGCGGTCGTGGAGGAGGGTCATATCGTGATGTTCCATACGATCCAGATGACATTATCCTAGACACCCGGGCACAAGCGAACAATGCACTCAATGAACTTAACAACATAATCATGAAGTATGGTCAGGCATCTGTGGCGAATTTCTATGATATTGTCGGGGTCACTGGAGAATGGACAGACTATCGTTATGGCTGGACGTCTCTTCGTGGAGCAGGCATCAAGCCAGTTCGAGATGGCTTTATGATCATTCTTCCGCCGACAGTTGTCTTGGATGATTGAGAAGACTTTGTACGGATAGTTCCTAAAACAAAATCATTGGCATAGTGTGCTTTAAACCACTATTATATTTTTCGCAAAGGAGACAACAATGGGTATGGCATCCATTATCAAGCATGTGAAGATTCCGTCAAGTATGGCAAAGATCGCACTTAAGGCTAAGAAGCATGCTCCAGAGATCATGGTCGTAACTGGAGCAGTACTTGTGGTTGGTAGCGCAGTTGTGGCATGCAAGCAGACGCTCAAGGCACATGAGGTTTTGGAAAAGGCAAACGCAGACCTTGACGAGGTTAACAAGGCACTCGAGACTTGTGATGAAGCGTCATATTCGCCTGAGGATGCGAAGAAGGACCGCCGCAACGTATATATTAAGACTGGCTGGGAACTCGCCAAGACTTATGGTCCGTCAATCATCGGCGGGGTCGTCGGCTTTGGCATGATATTTGGAGCGCATAAGATTCTTCGTGGCCGCAATGCAGCATTGACGCTTGCATATACTAATCTTCTGAATTCTTACAACAACTATCGTAAGCGCATTGCTGGGGAATTCGGGGAAGAGAAGGAAAAGCTTCTTGCTGCTGGTGCTGAAACGGCTGATATTTCGGTTGTCAATGAAGATGGCACAGTTGAGGATGTTAAGAATGCGTCTGTGATTCATGACGAGAGCAAGAATCATTCTCCATATGCAAAGGTATTCGAGGCCACAAACAACAACTGGTCACCGAATCCTGCAACGAACCTGTTCTGGCTCCGTTCTCAAGAGAACTATGCAAATGAGAAGCTTCAGGCAGATGGATATTTGTTCCTGAACGACGTCTATCAGATGCTTGGCTTCCCTCGTACGTCTGAGGGTCAAATTGTCGGTTGGGTTTATGATCCCAACAATCCAAATCACAATGGCGACAACCATGTGGATTTTGGCATCTACGATCTTCTTTACAAGGGCAAGGAGAAGGTAGAGTTCATCAATGGCTATAATCCTTGCATTTGGCTCGACTTCAATGTGGACGGTGTAGTTTACGACCTTATTTGAGATCGAGACGGTTTAAAGGCTGTGGGTAGTGGTATATTTGAACAGGATGTACTTAACTACCCATGGCTTTACACCTTTGAAGGAGGTGGTTATTGTGATTAATGGTCTTGCTAAAGTCGGATATTTGCTGATCGGTACTGGAGTTGGTATATTTGCATCATCATTCATACTGACATACGAATTCGATAAGGCAGTTGGGGAAATCGAAGAGTTCATTCCAGAGGGAGATACTGATATTTCAAATGATCAAGAAAATGGCTCAGAATCTGGCGAGATTCATTCACAAGATAGTCAAGAAAGTTCGACTGATATTTGGAATGGTCGAGAAGGAAGAAAGCATCGAGACGGACGAGAATTTAGAAACGGCAGAACAAGTGACGGTGACAGTGGAGAAGAAACTCACCAAGAATTCCAGTCCAATCAAGCTCAAATTCTTGACTACTACAAAAGCTCTGAAGGACATATTCAAAACGAAGGACGAAGGAAGCAAGCGGCCAACTCTTCGAAACGCTCTAAGCGCCGTAAAGACTTTGATAAGATGCGAGAAGAAGGTAACGCTAACTTAGGAACTAGATATTCTAAAATGTTTGGTTCAAACAACTTGGATTCCGAACAAGAAGTAACTGATATTCTTCATGCAGTTAGTTCTAAAACAGATACGAAAGATAGCTACAGTCGTTATGAAAGAAAGGCTCGCCAAATGGACGAGTGGGAAGACGACAGCCCTTCTGACGATTCAGTGGATGAGTATCCTCCAGGAGAGATTGATATTCATGATGAATACACACTGGAACGCGTTGAGGATAACATTGAGATATATCTTGATGATAGTCCGAATGATTTCACGACGCTTGTCTGGTATCAGGGGGATGAGACATTATGCGATGATGGTGAGCAAATCATTCCGAATCCTGAAGACGTTGTCGGAGAAGTAGCCATCGAAAGATTATTGGAAGGCGGACCGGGAGCAGATGATGGAATTATATTTGTGCACAACTTAAAAACCAGTATTGACTACGAGTTAGTACTTGACATGGGTTGCTATTCCGAAACTGTTCTTGGTATATTTGATGAACGTCAAAGCCGCCGCAGCAATGGTGGTGGTAGGGATGGCAGTTCTTGATGAGACCTATAAAGTGAATGAGCCATATTTTGACAACAGCTCATATGTCGAGTGGTTAGAGTCGTTTACCATCGATGAAACAATCGATGACGAACGACGACCTTCCTATAGCAAATTGATACGAAAGCTATGGGATATTCCGTTTAAGCCATTACTCGGAAATGATGACGATAGAGCTGCTGAAGGATTGGAATTGAGAGCTCGGTACAATGCCATATTAGCAAAGAAAGCTGGAGAAGGTCAGTTCTATACTCCGCATGTTGATGCTATATTTGGAGAGTGCCGAGTTCTCGAAATGCTCATTGCTTTATCGATGCGCATGTATGATTTGATGCAGGACATGGGCTTGTACAATAGTGTGAGTCGATGGTTCTGGGAAATCATGGAGAACGTGTCCTTTGATATTCTGGATGATGAGACATGGTCGAGACGAATCCGATGCGACGAATTCGTTGAAAGAATCGTATGCGGCATTATGGATGGACATGGACATAGGGGCCGACCTGGTGGATGGTTTTACGTTGATGGCTGGCAATCCATGGAGATTTGGTATCAGATGCATGCGTATCTGAGTAGATATTT
>AUXO013781943.1_pt1 | contig 11108 bp, 9 predicted proteins | sample 768731 | NCBI WGS metagenome assembly AUXO01 (sample SAMN02715735, study PRJNA202380) | gut metagenome | biome: sheep rumen | host: Ovis aries | place: New Zealand: Palmerston North
GCACTCGATATGCGCTATGCGCAAGTTTTTCTCGGCGAGGGCGTAGAAGGGGGCAGATACAAGGCGCGGTAAATAATTATGTCACCCCGGGGCGATCGGAGAAGAGGGAAGTGGCAAGGCTCGACAAGGGGGAGGGGCGAACACGGCTGCTCGATATGTTTTGCTCTGCAAAACTCGATAGGTTGCTTTGCAACTCGATATGTGCTATTGCACTCGATATGCGCTTTGCGCAAGAATAGTTTGGCGAGGGCGTAGAAGGGGGCAGATACAAGGCGCGGTAAATAATTGTGTCACCCCGGGGCGATCGGAGAAGAGGGTAGTGGCAAGGCTCGACAAGGGGGAGGGGCCGAGCGTACTCCTTGTACGTGACGCCACACCCCCGCAGGCAGAAACACCGCCAATGCCCCCTTACACGATCGACCCCCTATGCGCATTCGATGAGCATCTTATCCGCCACCAAGGCAATGAACTCTCCATTGGTCGGCTTCTCGTTTCCCGAGTACACCTTCACGCCGAAAATTTGGTTGATATTCTCTATTTTCCCCTTGTTCCAAGCCACCTCTATGGCGTGACGAATGGCGCGCTCCACCTTGCTTGCCGAGGTGTCAAAGCGGTCCGCCACTTCGGGGTACAGGCGCTTGGTAATGCTGTTTATAATGTCGGGACAGGCAACTGCCATTTTGATGGCTTCGCGCAGGAATTGATACCCCTTTATATGCGCGGGAATGCCCACCGAGATGAAAATATTTGTAATGCGCTCGTCCAGCATGCGGTTTTGCACCAAGCGGAGCGGGGCGGGGGAAGGCAGGTTGCCGCCTGCGATCTCGTCTATGCGGTTTTTTAAGGAAAGAAAACTGATGGGTTTGAGCATATAATGGCTGGCTCCGTTCTTGATGGCGCGTGCGGCGTACTCATCCCCGCCGATTGCCGAAAGTACGATGAATTTTGCCCGCGATCCGCCAAGGCGCGCTTCGCTCATCACTTCAAAACCGTCGGTTTCGGGCAAGATCATATCCAAAAGCACCACGTCGGGCGAGCGGCGCAGGATCTCTTCCACCCCTTCTCTGCCGCTCGTTGCGGTTGCAAGCACTTGATACCCCCTTTCTCCCGCGAAAAAGAGTTTTACAGACGCTGAAAATTCGGGATCATCATCCACGATAACAATGCTGATGTCTTTCATAATGACTCCTTGTATTAAGATTTATCGTCAAAATCTCGAGATTTTCCTATCCGAAAAGTATTTTAGCACGCTTTTTCCCGATATGCAACACTTTCGGGGACCATTTTGTACAAAATTTTATCAAAAGATGTCGAACCCTGTGAATATTGTACAAAAAATGGGAGAAAATGGCGGCATTGCGGTGCGCGGAGTACCGAAAAAGAACGTATCGCGGTGGATTATGCAAAGCGGGCGGCTATTTGCGCCTATCGCATTGAAAAAAGAGGAAAAAAGTGATATACTGTCTGCATGAAAAAGCTCACGTGCGAGCAGGTATCTTTGCTGCTCGAATGGTACGAATCAAACAAGCGCACGCTTCCTTGGCGGGAAGGTGTCACACCCTATCGGGTGTGGGTATCCGAGATCATGCTGCAACAAACGAGAGTGGAGGCGGCAAAAGGATATTTTTTGCGCTGGATGGAGCGGTTTCCCACCCTTGAAACGCTTGCCGCCGCCTCGGAAGAAGAGGTGTTAAAGGCGTGGGAAGGGCTTGGGTATTACAGCCGCGCGCGTAATTTGCACAAAGCCGCCAAGACGGTGTGTGAGCGTTTTAACGGAGAGTTGCCGCGGGATAAAAAGCAACTGCTTTCCCTTCCGGGGATCGGTGCGTATACCGTGGGCGCCATTTTTTCCATTGCGTTCGGACTGCCCGAGCCTGCGGTGGACGGAAACGTGCTGCGCGTGGTGTCCAGACTGACCGCCGAACCCTTTGATATTATGAAAAACGAGGTGCGCGCCGCCGTGGCGGATGATCTGCGTCCTTTGATGCCCGAGGGAAAAACTTCCGAGTTTACCCAATCCCTCTTTGAGCTCGGCGCGTTGATCTGTTTGCCCAACGCATTGCCCCGTTGTGAAGAGTGCCCGCTTTCCGAGCATTGCGAGGCAAAACGGCAGGGCAAACAAACGGAGTACCCCTTAAAGGTGGTTAAGCCGGAAAAGAAAAAGGAAGATTTGACGATTTTTGTGTTGGAGCACGAGGGCAAGTACGCCATACGCAAGCGTCCCGCAAAAGGATTGCTCGCGGGGCTTTGGGAGCTTCCCAACGAAAGGGGGCATATAACGAAAAGCGACGCAGAGCGCCGCTTTGAAGGTAAGGTGGAACCCCTTCCCGCCGCCACCCACGTATTTACGCATATCACGTGGGAGATGACGGGGTATTATATTTCTCTTAAAAAGCCGCCCGCAGACCCCGATCTGCGCTTTGTTTCCGAAGAGCAACTCCGAGAGGAGTATTCTCTTCCCTCCGCCTTTTCCGCTTATCGGAAGTACTGCGTAAAAAGGTAAAGATCAGCGTATAAAACCGGTACGGGTGACTGCCTCGGGGGCGGGAAGCCCGTATTTTTCTTTTCCGAGCGCAATGGAACGCATCAGGAACACCATGTTGCGCGCCACGAAACGGGCGTTTTGCAAACCCTCTTCGTCCCCCTCGATCTCTCCCTTGCCTCTGCCAAAGCCGTTGTTCCAATAGCGGCCGCTCGCAACGGGCATTTGGTTGATGGTGTAATATTTGTTCAGCACGTCAAAGGTTGCCACCGTGCCCGCGCGTCTTGCCACGGCAAAGGAGGCGCCTACCTTCATGCGGAGGTCCGCCTTGGCGCTCATGAACAAACGGTCCAACAGGCTGATCAAGGTGCCGTTGGGGGAAGCGTAATACACGGGAGAAGCCACGATCATTCCGTCACATTCCGCAAGATGGGAAGCAAGCACGTTCACGTCGTCCTCTATCACGCACGCGCCCTTTGTCGCGCACCCGCCGCACGCCATGCAACCGCGGATATCTTTGGTTCCGAGGTCGTATCGTATCACTTCCACGTTTTCCGCCTGAAAGGTCTTTTCCGCTTCGCTTAAAAGTCGAGCGCAGTTGCCGTCTTTTCTCGGACTGCCGTTTATCATCAATACTTTCATCTCGTTCTCCTTTGGGGGCGGGACTGTCGCTCCCGATCTCTGCGATTTTTCTTTTGATATTGTATTGCCGCCGCCTCGTTTTTGTCAAGGGCAAAGGGGTGTCGGCTCCGATATTGCGGCTTGCAAGCAGGGCAAAAGCATCTTACAAACTCGGCGCAAAATGAGAGACGGACTCTTGCTTGTTTAACGGATAATATGATATAATCGTATTATCACGCGCGATCGGCGCGGAAAAAGAGAATTTTCAAGAGCAAGGAGAAAATATGAATATCACTTCCGACATCAAATACGTTGGCGTAAACGACCATGAAATAGACCTTTTTGAGGGTCAATATGACGTGCCGAACGGCATGGCGTACAACTCTTACGTGATCTTGGACGAAAAAATTGCCGTCATGGACTCGGTGGACGCGCGTTTCGGCCACGAATGGCTGGATAACGTTGCCGCGATGACGGGTGGGAAAGCGCCCGATTATATCATTGTGCAGCATATGGAGCCCGACCACTCCGCCAATATCGCAAACTTCCTTTCCGCTTACCCCAAGGCAAAAGTGATCTCTTCGCAAAAAGCTTTTGGCATGATGAAAAACTTTTTCGGCAACGAGTTTGAAGACCGCCGCATCGTGGTGAAAGAGGGCGACGTGTTCTCCCTCGGCAAGCACGAGTTGCATTTCGTGGCGGCGCCCATGGTGCATTGGCCCGAGGTCATCGTCACCTATGACGCAACGGACAAAGTGCTTTTCTCGGCGGACGGCTTCGGCAAGTTCGGCGCGTTGGACGTTGAGGAGGATTGGGCGTGCGAGGCTCGCCGTTATTACTTCGGCATCGTGGGGAAATACGGCATGCAGGTGCAAGCGCTTCTCAAAAAGGCGGCGGCTTTGGATATTCGCACGATCTGCCCGCTCCACGGCCCCATTTTGACCGAGAACCTTGGCTATTACCTTGGGCTTTACGATACGTGGTCCTCTTACGGCGTGGAGAGCGAGGGCATTATGATCGCTTACACCTCGGTGTACGGACACACCAAGGCGGCGGTGGAACTTTTGGCACAAAAATTCAAGGAGAAGGGCTGCCCCAAGACGGTGGTTTGCGACCTTGCCCGCGAAGATATGGCGGAAGCGGTGGAAGACGCCTTCCGTTATGGGAAACTGGTGCTTGCCACCACCACCTATAACGCGGATATCTTCCCCTTCATGCGCACCTTTATCGAGCACCTTACCGAGCGCGGCTATCAAAACCGCACCATTGCTTTTATGGAAAACGGCAGTTGGGCGCCCCTTGCCGCCAAGGTCATGAAAGGGATGTTCGAGGGTAGTAAGAATATTACCATCGTGGAACCCACCATTAAGATGGTGTCCGCCATGAACGACGATACCAAGGCTGCCATCGAGGCGGTGTCGGACGAACTCTGTAAGGATTATCTTGCCCGTCAGGACTCCACCGCGAACAAAAACGACCTGAAAGCCCTCTTCAACATAGGCTACGGGCTTTACGTGGTGACCTCTAACGACGGTAAAAAGGATAACGGACTCATCGTGAATACCGTCACGCAGGTGACCAACACCCCTAACCGCATTGCGGTGACCATCAACAAGCAAAATTATTCGCACCACGTGATCAAGCAGACGGGCAAAATGAACATCAACTGCCTGTCCGTGGACGCCCCCTTTAAGGTATTTGAGGACTTTGGCTTCCGCAGCGGCAGATCTGTGGATAAGTTTGAGGGTTGGGAGAAATATCGCAGCGATAACGGCTTGGTGTTCCTGCCCAAGTATATCAACAGCTTTATGTCCCTCACCGTGGAGAATTACGTGGACCTCGGCACCCACGGCATGTTCATTTGCTCGGTGGGAGAGGCGCGCGTGATAGACAATTTGGAAACCATGACTTATACCTACTATCAAAAGAACGTGAAGCCCAAGCCCGAAACCGAGGGCAAGAAAGGCTACGTTTGTAAGATATGCGGCTACGTGCACGAAGGCGATACCCTTCCCGAGGATTTTGTTTGCCCTCTTTGCAAGCACGGCGCGGCGGATTTTGAACCCATTCAATAAATAGCGATCTCGCTATCAAAAAGGAGGATTATACCATGAAATACGTTTGCAATCTTTGCGGCTGGGAATATGACGAGGCGATCGGTGATCCCGATAACGGCATTGCCCCCGGCACCAAGTTCGAGGATCTTCCCGAAGATTTTGCCTGCCCCCTTTGCGGCGCCGGCAAGGACGAATTCAGCGAGGGCTGATAAAGTTTATCGCAGTAGGGTTTTGGAAAAAACAAAACCCAAAGGCGATTGCTTTTTAACGTAAAAGGATTCCCTGCTTTGGGAAAGACGGGACACGGGGGGAGAAAGTATGAGCGTAGTCGTCGCAATGACGGGTGCAAGCGGAAATATGGGGCAAGCCGCCGTCAAAGAAATGATGGCGCTTCCTTTCGTTCATCTGAAACTTTTATTGCTAAATGAAAAGCGCGAACGCCGCTTGAAGAAAAAGTGGCAAAAGCGATATGGCGATCGCGTGGAGGTTTTTTTCGGAAACCTGAAAAACCTTGATGATTGCAGGACGCTCGTTTGCAAAACGGATTACGTGATCAACATGGCGGCGGTCATTCCGCCTCTTGCGGATAAGCGCCCCGATCTTGCGCGCGACGCGAACGTCACGGGCGTTAAAAACCTTGTGACGGCGATCGAAGAACTTTCCGTTCAGCCTAAATTCATTCACATATCTACCGTTGCCCTTTACGGAAACCGTAATTATCTGCATCCCTGGGGCAGAGTGGGCGATCCGCTGCTTCCGAGCGTGTACGACGAGTACGGAATGAGCAAGCTCATTGGTGAACGTATCGTGCTGGATAGCAAGATCAACACCTGGGCGGTCCTTCGCCAGACGGGGATGCTGTATGAGAAACTTTTGATGTCGAACATTTCCGACGGCCTTATGTTCCATACGCCCTTTAACGTTCCGATCGAGTGGGTGACGGATCGTGACAGCGGCGTTTTGATCAAGAACCTTTTGAAGGAGGATCACGAGCAAGGCGCAAGTGATTTTTGGAAAAACGTTTACAATATCGGCGGCGGAGCGGCCTATCGCACAACGGGGTATGAAACGTTTGACATGGGCTTTGCCATGATCGGCGGCGGCACGGAGCGGTTTATGCGCCCGAATTGGCACGCAACGAGGAATTTTCATTGTATGTGGTTTGCCGATAGCGACGTTTTGGAGCGTCGCTATGCCTATCAAAGCCGATCCATGGCGGATTTTTGGTCGGATATCAAAAAAAAGAACAAATACTTTGCCCTTGCAAAACCCATCCCGTCTTCTTGGATATCGGCGTTGGTCTTCAAACGGCTTTTGAAAGACAAAAACGCCCCGTATCGTTGGGTGAAAGAAGGCAACGAAGGGCGTATCAAAGCGTTTTTCGGCAGTAAAAAAGAGTGGGAGCGCATCGGAGAAAAGTGGGACGGGTTTTCCGTGTGGTGCAAAAACGAGATAGCGGGGCACAACTATCAAGAAGAGATAGAACCATCCTATGCGGAGCGGTGCAAGCTATCTCACGGATACGATGACAGCAAGCCGAATGCGGAGATCGATCTTGCCGACCTTCAAAGCGCCGCGCGTTTTCGCGGCGGAGAATGCGAGGCAACCGCTTTTGAGAAAGGAGATCTCTACGCAACGCTGGATTGGAAATGCGCGGAAGGGCATTCTTTTCAAGCTTCGCCCTTTACCGTTTTGAAAGCCGGTCACTGGTGCCCGCATTGCATTCGGGAGGGACGTTGGAACTTTGATCTTTTGGCAAAGAAAAACCCCTTCTACGCCCAAGTGTGGTACGACAGCCATGAACAAGACGAAAACGCGCTCTATTGGTTTGACGAGGATCACGCTTCGAGGTTTGAGGTGACCCCATGAACGCCATCATTTACGTCTTTTCGGGAACGGGCAATACGATGCGTATCTGTTCCTTGTATAAAGAGGAATTCGAAAAGTGCGGAGTGGAAACGACCATCTATCCCGTGCGTTCGGACATGAGCGATCTTCCCGATCCCGAGTCGTTTGATCACGTTGGATTTGCTTATCCTATCCACGCCTTCAACGCCCCCAAGATCATGCTTGATCTGGCAAGAAAGATCAAACCTGTTTCGCATAAAGATTTTTTTATTCTGAAATCCTCGGGGGAGCCGCTCAAAATAAACAACGTTTCCTCGCTTCGTTTCGTTGCTTTGTTAAAGAAGAAAGGCTACGTGTTGAAAAGCGAATATCACTACGTTATGCCGTATAATATGATCTTCCGCCATACCGATCGGGAAGCGTTCAGAATGTGGGACACGGCAAAGGCGCTCTGCCCGATCGAAGCAAGGGAGGTGCTAGGCGGCGCGGAGCACAAATTGCCGCGCGTGTTTCTCGGACGTTTTGTTGCGTGGTTGTTTCGGATCGAACACATCGCAATGCGCATAAACGGCAGATTTTTTAACGTGAAAGCGGATAAATGTTTGCATTGCCGCAAGTGCGAAAAGGCGTGTCCGGTCGGGAATATCCATATTGATGAAAACGGGAAGTTTCGGTTTGGCAAGAATTGTATTATGTGCACCCGTTGTTCTTTTCAGTGTCCGACGGACGCTTTCAGGATCGGCATTTTGAACGGTTGGCGCGTGAACGGCGCATATCCGCTTGACGCCCCGCCGGACGAGAGCGCACCCGAGCCGAAACACCGTCACGGCAGATATTGCAAAAAGGCGTACGCTCGATATTTTTCTCTTGCAGAGAAAAAAACTTCCGCATTTTATAAAGAAAACCAACGTAGCAACTGATATTTTTAAGCCGACAAAGCGTTAAATCGCATCTCCCGATCGTTGGGAATTTGTCTTACTGCGTGAAATCGATCGACAAAGAGCGAGGGGCTCTCACACTGTCAAAGCAAGCATGGCAAGCGCCGTTGCCAAAGAGGGCACGGCAACCACGGCGCCGTACTTTATAAAATCCAAGTAGCCCATTTTGATATCGTGTTTTTTCAAAAGAGATAACCACATAATGCCCGCAAGCGCGCCGATGGGGGTCAGGAAAGCGCCTAAGTTGGAGCCTATCACGGTGGCGTACGCCGCAGGAAGCGTTTGCCCTGCGGGCAAAGTGCCCACGATGGGGCAAAAGAGCACGCTCATGGGAATGTTGTTGATCACGTTTGCAAAAAGGAAGGAGAGGGCGCCGTATTTGGCAATGGTGGCTTTGCTGCCGAGCAGGGATCCTATCTTGGCGGTGACGCCTTGCTGTTCAAGCGCCAGGATCAACACGAACATGGAGAGCACAAAGGGCACGAGTTGCCAAGGAGCGCGGTGCAAAGTCCTGCCAAGTTCTTTCGGAGGTGTTTTTCTTGCGGCGCAAAGAATAAGCACGGCAATCACCAAAACACCGACCGCCGCGGCGGAGATCAGCCACATAGGCGCGCCCACGTAAGGGCCCACCACTAAAAGGGCGGTGGTCAAAAGGAGAAGGGAAAGACCCAGCGCCAGCATGGGTTTATCCTCAATGCGCACCACCTCCGGCGCCGCCAAAACCGGTTCGCGCAAACTCTTATGGAAAACAAGATACAAGAGGGCAAAAGAAAGGGTGGCGGAAGCAAGGGTGGGCAGTGCCATCACGAGAAAGTAATCCGCAAAAGCGATCTCGTAAGAGGTGGCAATATAAATGTTGGTGGGGTTGCCTATCATCAGCATCATGCTCATGGTGTTTGCCGCCACGAATTCCGCTATCAAGTATGGTTTAGGGTCTATTTTAGCGTTTTTGGCAAAGTAGCAAAGGAAAGGGGTAAAGGTGAGCACCACAACATCGTTGGAGGTGAAAACCGTTAAGAGCGATACCGTCCAATACACCGTAGCAAACATTTTCACTTGGCTTTTCCCCGCAAAAAGCAACGCTTTGTTTGCCAGATAGCGAAAAAACCCCACCTCGTCCAAAAAGACCGAGAGCAAGGTCATGGATAAAAAGAGGATCAAGATCTTTAAGGGGTTGATGGGGGAAGGATCGGAAAGTGCCCGCCACAGCGTGCGAAAAGAAACCAAACGGCAGACAAGCATCACCACGGCGCCCGCAAGCACCACGACCCAATAGCTATCCAAAGAAAGCTTCCCGAGTTTGATCTTCGGGAAGAAAAGGATGCTTGCGATCATAACGGCGCAGGTGACTGCGGCAACGATCAAAGAGGGGATCATAACGTGCTCCTTCCGTTTTTGCGGTAGGTTTCCTGTGGGAAAACCGACGGATAACACTATACACAAGATGGGCGCTTTTGTCAATTACACGAAGAAAACGCAAAAAAATCTGAAAAAAACAGGCACTTTTTGCCAAAAGATGCACCTCTTCTTTGCAATCGTGGTAAAATAATCGTATGAAAAGAGAGGAAGGAAGCAAAAACGAACCAAAGGCGGACTTTTCCGTCGGCGTACACGCCGGCATTTTCGGCTTGATCGGAAACGCCCTTTTGTTTGCCGCCAAACTCACGGTGGGTATTCTTGCGGGCAGCATTGCGGTCACGGCGGATGCGTTCAACAACCTGTCGGACGGCGCCAGCAGCGCCATCACCGTTGCCGGGTACAAACTGGCTTCTCGTCCCGCCGATCGGGAACACCCCTTTGGGCACGCCCGCTTTGAGTACGTTGCCGCCCTTGTGATAGCGGTTTTGATGTTCGTGATAGGGGCTCTCTTTTTGAAGGAATCGGTCGTGGAGATCTTTCAAAACAAAGGGGCGCCGAACGTTCGGTTTTATTTGTATATCGTGCTGGGTCTGTCCGTGGCAATGAAGGGGGCGCAAGCCGCCGTGTACGGCGTGTCCTATAAGCGAACGGGTTCTCTTCCGATGAAGGCGGCGGCTATGGACAGCGTGGGGGATATGTTTGCCACCTCCGCAGCCCTTCTTTCCGCCCTTTTGTGGGACGTGACGGGGCGCGATCTGGACGGATATTTCGGCACCGCCATCTCCCTCTTTATTCTCTTTACCGCCGTTCGCGTTTTGAAGGAAAGCATTTCCCCCCTCCTCGGATCTGCGCCGCTGGACAGTTTGGTGAGTGCCGTTAGGGAAAAGATCTTATCTTATCCGGGCGTTTTGGGGGTGCACGATATTACCATCCACAGTTACGGAGAAGCTCGCGCTTACGCCGTGGCGCATATCGAGGTGAGCGCGTCCGCCACATTAACGGATGCGCACGAACTCGTGGATCGGATCGAGCGGGATATCCTGCGCGACCTCGGCGTGCGTTTCGTGGCGCACGTGGACCCCAAACAGGAAGAGCGAAGCGCCACCGATCTGGAAGCGTTGATCCGCGCCTTTTTGTTTGACAAGTTCGCGGGGGCTTCGGTGCACGATTTTCGCGTGACGAGAGAGCAGGGGGATGCCCGCGTGTATTTGGATGCGGAGATCCCGTGGGAATCCGCCTTGACAGCAGAGGATCTTACCGCCGCCCTCAAAGCCTTTGACCCCGATTTTACCTATATCGTGAACGTGGACAGAAAATAAAAACGCAGATGGAAAACAAAACATAGTTTTGCGGAAATCACTTGACCGGCGCCGCATCCGTTAAGTAAGAAAAGCCGCCTCGGACTATTGCGCGAATCAAGGGCGCGGTTTTTTCATTTCCTTTTCGTATTGCAAAGATCAAAACCCACAAGCCTGCCCCCGCAAGCGCCAATGGACGGGAAGGATCGGAGGCGAGGATCGGAGGTGAGGATCGGAGGTTTTTTTAAAAACGAGGCATTTTCCCTTGGATTGTGATATAATGATTTCGGAAAAGAACGCCTAAGGGGGAAGAAAGGGTGAAAAGTATAACGAAAAAGAAAATTATCTATTGTGCGATCGTGGTGGTGCTCGTTGCCGCAACGGTCACCTTTGCCGCGCTTTGGGCGCAAGCGGCAAAGCCCCCAAGGGAGCGCACCTTTTATGAAAAAAAATGCGAGGCTTTTGCTCTGCAAAACAAAAACGTTTCCAAGGGGCAGATCGTATT
>AUXO016894155.1_pt1 | contig 11108 bp, 9 predicted proteins | sample 768731 | NCBI WGS metagenome assembly AUXO01 (sample SAMN02715735, study PRJNA202380) | gut metagenome | biome: sheep rumen | host: Ovis aries | place: New Zealand: Palmerston North
GCCTGTTTCGCCAGTGACACCTGTAGCTCCGGTTGCACCAGTAGCACCCGTTGCGCCTGTTTCACCTGCTTCGCCAGTGGCTCCGGTTGCGCCAGTTGCGCCTGGTCTTCCCGGTCTTCCAGGTCGGCCAGGTGCTCCAGTCGCACCTGTAGCTCCGGTTGCACAGATCACTGTCGGCGGACATGCTGGCCTGCATGGCTCCGGACAAGGAATATATTCAGGAATTCCACATCCGGAACATGGATACATAGACATGATTAATCACTCTCCTATATTATATATTAATTTTCAGTATTTCGCATTTCATTGAAATATTGCTGATTGAATAAATAAGCTTTATCTTTTGGTTTAATACGTCCTGCTTTGTCATTATATGTCTTTGCCTTTGGAATGTTTCCGATCCTGTCATAGCAGACACATAATTGGATATATGGGATATAATCATGACAATCGGGGATAGAAAAACCGCCTTGATGAAGATCATAAGGGGTATGGAGTGCCGTTTCATACCAGAAAATAGCTTCTTGATATTTTTTTTGATTGAACTTGATTTTTCCAATATCGCAACAGATTTCTGCTCTGGGAGAATCATAGAGAAAACTTTGAAATAATGCCTGCAAAGCGGTATCTGTTTGATTTAGATGGATGCAACATTGTGCCATCTGCTGGCAAGCAGTAATTTGATTCTCTTTCCAGCCATCTGCCTGATTCAGAAAATCCAGATAAGCAAGTAGTGCTTTTTCATATTGTTGATGATAGAAAAGTTCACGGGCATAATAAAATTTTTCACGAGTATTGAGCGGCTGGTGCTTGCTGAGAAGTGTTTCAAAGATACGAAGATTACGGTCAGGATCATTCACATGGAGCTTTCTGTGTTCAATCGCTGGTTGTGCATAGAGGATTGTTCCGGAAGGCGTGATTGTTTCATGCACAGCCCCCTGCCATTGAAAATGACAGTCTCTCTTGAGAATTCTTTCACGATAATAAGTAAAAACAGGATTATTATCAGCATCAAAAGCGACATGATAGGGAAGCATAACAACATCAGCTGTCAGGTGCTGTTTTAATTGTGAAAGCTGTTTTTGATTTGAAAGGCTGATAACATCATCAGCATCAAGCCACATTTGATAATCCTGAGTGGCTTTTGAAAAAGAGAAATTACGGGCGGCTGAAAAATCATCCTGCCAAGGGAAATCATACACAAAAGGAGTATATTGTTTTGCAATAGAAGGGGTATTATCCTGAGAGCCTGTATCAGCAATGATGATTTCATCAGCAAAAGATTTGACACAATCCAGACATCTGGAAATAACAGGTTCTTCATCTTTGACAATCATGCAGACACTAATTGTAGCCATAAAAATGATCACACGCTTTCTGAATGATGATATGATTATCATATGCAGAGCATGAAAAGTTGTGACAGATGATTGCAATATTTTTAAGTTTATGCTATAATAAAAATAGATGAGTTTGAACAGAAAGGATAAAAAAGTATGATAAAAAAAAGCAATGTTATGTTAAAGTCATTATGTTCTGCTTTTCTGATGTATTCAAGAATTCCCGTTCCGGTGGTTGAATGGAATGATGAAAATAAACGCTATGCATTGTGTTGTTTTCCATTAATCGGCATTCCGATTGGATTTTTGTTTTTATGTTGGACAGGAATTTGCATTCGATGGGGAATCAATCGGATATTATTCAGCGTAGTCAGTGTTTGTATTCCGATATGGATTACAGGGGGCATTCATCTGGATGGCTTCTGTGATGTAACAGATGCAAAAAATGCATTTTGCAGTCCCGAAAAGCGGCTTATCATTATGCATGATCCGCATATTGGAGCATTTGCAGTGATTTATCTATGTCTGTATCTGCTTTTGCAGACGGCACTCTTCACACAGATTTCTGATCTGAGGACAATCGGCGTTATTTCCTGCGGATATATTTTATCCAGAGCATATAGTGGGTTATCTGCCATTTGTATTAGACCAGCAAAAGAAACAGGATCTTTGCAAAATTTTGTTGCACCAGCAGATCAGCGGCTTACATTGATTACATTATCCGTTATTATAACAGCGGCTTGCATTGGAATGATAATGCTTTCTCCTATAACAGGGGCAACTTGTGCAATTACATCCGGAATTGTATTTTTATATTATCTGAAATTTTGTGATCAGTATTTTGGAGGGGTGACAGGAGATTTATGCGGCTGGTTTCTCCAAACCTGTGAATTATGGATGCTGATTGTAGCAATTGGTGCAGAGGTGATATTGACATGAATCCGGAATATTATTTCATCCGTCATGGAATGACAGCAGGAAATAAGGAAAAGCGTTATGTTGGGCGGACAGATGAGCCACTGTGCCAAGAAGGGATAGAAAAAGTCCGGGAACTGATTCTGCCGGACTGTGATCTTTTGATTTCCAGCCCTATGCGCAGATGTCTGCAAACGGCTGAAATATTATATCCGGGGAAACCCATTCAGATCTATGAAGAATTTCGGGAATGTGATTTTGGTGTGTTTGAGATGCATAATTATCAGGAACTATCCGGCAGGCCGGATTATCAATTCTGGATTGATTCCGGCGGAACAGCGGCATTTCCGGGAGGAGAATCTCCGGAAGAATTCAAAAACAGAATTACAAAGGCATTTCAAAAATTTTTAATCTCATGCAGACAGCAACGGGTTGTTTTTATTATACATGGTGGGACAATTATGTCAATCATGGAGAAATATGCGATTCCATCACAAAATTATTATGCATGGCATGTTCCTAATGCTAATGGTTATAAAGTGATATTTGACAGGCAGATGTGGAAATTTTCTCATGTCATGCAGATAGTCAAAAAAAATTCCTGAAAGTGCAATAAACTGCTGATTCTGTATAAAATCTAAAAAAGACTTGCATTTTGCTGAAAATGCTGTTATAATAGAATATGCCGGCAAATAATAAAATACAGGCGGTGCTTCCGATTGCTTGCGCAAGGCCGGAAGGTAAAAGGGAAACAGCTGTGAATGCTGTACGAACCCGTCACTGTGATGGCGGAGTGAAAGACGATTTGCATATTTTGTGAAGTCACTGGCATCGGCCGGGAAGGCTTGTCTTTCATGAAGATGCCTAAGTCAGGAAACCTGCCGCCTGTGGTACAGAAATTTGTTTCATACAGTTTCAGATCACGAGGTTACTGATTGTACCATGTTAAGTGATTTCGTGCTTTTTTGTTTTCTTACAGAAAGGATAAATCATTATGAAAAAATTAATTATAAGCTTGATGACAGTTTCTATTCTGGTTCTCACCCTGACAGGATGCGGAAATAAAACTGCTAGCAGTGATGCAGAAAATACATCATCTCAGAATATAACAGATGTTTCAGAAGAAGAAGTAAATATTGATGAAATTGCTCCTGCTGATAATTCTGTTGAAGATCTTGACGCTGTTTCTGATGATGCAAGTGATACAGATACAGATGATGCAGATGATGATGATGAAAATTATGATACTGGAGATGCTTCTCTGGATAATGTCCGCAATCAGGATGAAATCGGAGATCAGGAATTATTAGTTGTCAGCTTTGGAACAAGCTTTAATGACAGCCGCCGCCTGACCATTGGCGCAATTGAAGATACACTTGAAAAATCATTCTCTGATTATAGTGTCAGAAGAGGCTTTACAGCAGATATTGTAATTAATCATGTACAAAAACGAGACGGCATTCTGATTGATAATGTAGATGCTGCTTTACAAAGAGCAATTGATAATAATGTCAAAACGCTGGTCGTTCAGCCTACTCATTTGATGAATGGCCTGGAATATAATGATATTGTCGATCAGGTCGCACAATATGCAGATGGCTTTGAACATGTTGTCTTTGGTGAGCCGCTTCTCACCAGTGATGAGGATTTCAAAAAAGTAGAACAGGCTATTGTTGACTGGACTGCTGAATATGATGACGGTGAAACTGCCATCTGCTTCATGGGTCACGGAACAGAAGCGGATTCTAATGGCGTTTATCAGAAAATGCAAGATCTGCTCACGGCTGATGGCTATAAAAATTATTTCATCGGCACAGTAGAAGCAACACCTTCTCTAGATGATGTATTAAAAGCCGTTCAGGCTGGAGAATATAAGCGTGTCATTCTTGAGCCGCTAATGGTTGTTGCTGGTGATCATGCAAATAATGATATGGCCGGTGATGAGGAAGATTCTTGGAAGAGTGTATTTGAAAATGCTGGCTATGAAGTAACATGTCTGCTCAGAGGACTTGGCGAAAATGAAGCAATCCGCCAGATCTATGTAGAACATGCACAGGCTGCTATTGATTCTATTGGCACAGAAGCCGAAAATCCGTCCAAATCTGAAGAAAATTCTGATTCCAGCAGTGAAGAAGATTCTATTGATGAAACGATTTCACAGGATTCTGATACTGAAGATTCTGAACTGGATTCCCCTGCATCAGAAGTAATTGCAACAGATGCTTCCGGTGTAGCAGATTTTGACGGCGAACCAGATGAGGAACTTTAATTTAGAAATGCGCCCGGCAGCAGGGATATGCCTGCCGGGTCTTTGTTTCATGATAGGAGTAATAAATATGAAAAAGAAAATCCCAATGTTCCTGACGATTCTGCTTCTGTGTACCGGATGCGCCAAACAGCAGAATACACAAACAGATTCTGCTATTGCTACTATGCCCACCGCAGAAAATGCACTTGTTGCTAATCAGGATGAAACCGTTGCGCCCGTCGATGTCGTAGAACAAGGAATGACACCCATTGATGGTGAATTAGTGCTTGATGGTGATTATCAGGTTACTGTTGATTCCAGTTCTTCCATGTTTCAGATTGTGTCCTGCACTCTTCATGCAGAAAAAGGAACACTCACTGCTGATATGACAATGAGCGGTACAGGATATGAATGGCTTTTTATGGGAACGGCTGAACAGGCTTCCAAATCTGCCGAAATCGAATATATTCCTTTTACAGAAAATGCATCTGGAGAACATGTATTTACCATTCCCGTGACAGCTTTGGATGCGGGTATTTCCTGCGCAGCATTCAGTAAAAATAAACAGAAATGGTATGACAGAACGATTTTATTCCGGGCGGATTCTTTGCCAATTACAGCATTTGATGATAGTCTTGTTTCTACAGTTCAAAGTCTCGGATTGACAGATGGAGAATATAGCATTGATGTTCTGTTAGAAGGCGGTTCTGGAAAAGCATCTGTCACATCTCCGGCAAAGCTTCGCATTCAGGATGGAGAAGCCTTTGCAGAAATTATCTGGAGCAGTCCTAATTATGATTATATGATCGTCAACGGGGAACATTATGATCCAGTCAGTACAGATGGCAATTCTGTATTTGAAATTCCTGTGATTGGATTTAATTATAAAATGCCTGTTTCAGCGGATACTACTGCCATGAGTACGCCTCATGAAATTGATTATACGCTGTATTTTGATGCCGCTACATTGACTTCATGAAAAAAATAATACTTGTGTTTATGGCTTGTCTGTTTTTAACTGCCTGTTCAGAAAATACAGATATATCCTCATCTGTTTCTGTTCATGACAGCATGGAATTAGATTATGCTGATCAGTTCTCTGTAAATTATTTAGATAATGGCTGTTCTTTGATTCATATCAATGATGGTTCTGATTATCTGCTTGTTCCGGAAGATGTTCCCATTCCGGAGCATACTGACTCACAGATTATATTAAAACAGCCGTTGAATCATGTTTATATGGCTGCTTCTTCTGCCATGGATTTGATTCATGCATTAGATAGTTTGGATCAAATTGCCCTGACATCTACAAAAGACTGGAGTATCCCAGAAATTCAAAACGCTCTTGCATCAGAAGAAATTCTCTATGCCGGAAAATATAATACGCCTGATTATGAATTAATTCTATCAGAGCATTGCAATCTTGCTATTGAATCTACAATGATTTATCATAGTCCGGATACAAAAGAACAGCTGGAACGGCTGGGCATTCCGGTATTGACAGAACGTTCCAGTTATGAAACGCATCCGCTGGGGCGCATGGAGTGGATTAAATTATATGGCTTGCTTCTGAATCAGCAGGAAAAAGCAGATGCTTTTTTTACAGAAAAAAAAGCACTGTTTGAACAGGTCATGTCAGAAGTGCAGGAACAGCCGGAGCATAAAACCGCTATCTTTTTTTATATTTCCCCTAATGGCTATATCAATATCCGCAAGCCCGGAGATTATATTTCACGTATGATAGAACTAGCTGGCGGAACATATCTTTTTCAGCCGGATGATCTGCAAATACAGGAAAATGCATTATCCACAATGAATATTCAATCAGAATTATTTTTTCAATATGCACAGGAAGCAGATATTTTTATTTATAACAGCACAGTAGAAGGGGAACTCAGTACAATAGATCAGCTTCTTGCTAAAGATAGCATTCTTGCTGACTGCAAAGCCGTACAGACTGGAAATGTTTGGTGCACTGGTCAAAACATGTTTCAGCAGACAACCGGTGCAGCGGAAATGATTGCAGATTTTTATCATATTCTGCATGATGATAACCCTGATGAATTAACTTATCTGCATCGGCTGACATGAGGTGATACCATGCAGAAAAAAACTCGATGGCTTTTCAGCTTTTTATTGCTGATCTTTCTAACTTTCCTGCTTCTGACAGCCAATCTCATGACCGGAAGCAGTGATATTTCTGTCATGCAGGTTTTACATAGCCTGACCACTCCGGAGCAGACAACGGCTGACCGGATTTTATGGCAGATCCGTTTTCCTAGAGTCTTGACAGCATTATTACTCGGCGGCGCATTATCTGTTTCCGGCTTTTTATTACAGAATTTTTTTCATAATCCAATTGCAGGCCCTTTTGTGCTTGGAATTTCTTCCGGTGCGAAGCTGGCAGTTGCTGTTGTCATGATCTATACTCTGCAAAAAGGGATACTTTTGCATTCCGGCATGATGATTCTTTCTGCATTTGTGGGAGCTATGCTTTCTATGAGCCTGATTCTCCTGATTGCCGGAAAAGTTCGAAATATGTCAATGCTAATTGTTTGTGGTGTCATGACAGGTTATATCTGTTCTGCTGTCACAGATCTGCTAATTGCATTTGCTGATGATGCTAATATTGTAAATCTTCATAATTGGTCAATGGGTACTTTTTCAGGCACTGACTGGGAAGAAGTGAAAATAATCAGCATTTTGACGGGTATTTCTTTTCTGATGATTTTTTGTCTATCAAAGCCGCTGTATGCATGGCAATTCGGAGAAGAATATGCTGCAAATATGGGGGTTAATATTCATCTGTTCCGGATTTTGCTGATTTTATTATCAAGTCTATTATCCGCATGTGTCACAGCATTTGCAGGGCCTGTATCATTTGTTGGGATTGCCGTGCCGCATCTTGTCAAAAGTCTATTCAGAACTTCAAAACCGATTCTGATTCTTCCGGCTTGTTTTCTGGGTGGAGCAGTTTTCTGTCTGTTCTGTGATTTATTAGCAAGAAATCTATTTGCCCCGAATGAATTAAGCATCAGCACCGTGACGGCAGTTTTTGGCGCACCTGTGGTGATCTGGCTGATGCTTCAAAAACAGAAAGGAACAAATGCATGAATCCTGCTTTTTTAGAAATTCAGAATTTATCTGTCGGATATGGAAAAAATCCAGTACTTGAAAATTTATCTGTAATCATTTCCAAAGGAGAAATCTTGACTTTAATCGGTGCGAATGGTGCAGGAAAATCGACTGTTCTGAAAACATTGGCCGGACAGCTGAAAGCTCTTTCCGGAGAAATTTTGCTTGAAAATCAGAAATTAGAAGAAATTCCGGCCAATCAGAAAGCCAGGAAAATTGCAATTGTTCTGACACAGCGCATTGATCCGGAGCTTATGACCTGTGCGGATGTAGTTGCTTCAGGGCGTTATCCTTACACGGGCAAATTTGGCATTTTATCTGATCAGGATCATCATAAAATCCGGGAAGCCATGGCAATCACGCATATTTCAGAGTTATATAACCGTGATTTTCATGAAATCAGTGATGGTCAACGTCAGCGTGTCATGATCGCCAGAGCGGTCTGCCAAGAGCCTGAACTTCTCATTCTTGATGAACCAACTTCATTTTTAGATATTCGCTATAAATTAGAATTATTAGAATTAATCCGGATGCTTGCGCATAAAAAACAGATTACTGTGATCATGTCTTTGCATGAGCTGGAACTTGCAAAACAGATTTCTGACAGATTATTATGTCTTAATCCCGGAAATCCGCCATATATCGGCACACCGGAAGAAGTATTTACAAATCAGCGTCTGGAAGAATTATATCAGCTGACACCTGGCAGCTATGAAGCTATCTATCAATTTCTAATGCAATAAATAAAAACTGCTGCACTGTCAAACAGTACAGCAGTTTTTTTCATGGAGCACTTGCCTGCATTCTGATTAATAATTCATCTTTGAGCACTTTAGGAAAGGCATAACATTTGACATCATCATCATAGGCAATCACAAATTGTTCATTTTCATCATCTATCAGGAAAATAAAAATATTTTTAGGATCATCCGCCGGAGCGATTTCTACATAGATACCATCTGCAATGGCCTGATCCGCAGTATCAGCAAGTTCCGCAGAAACAGCCTGTTCCTGATAGAGTTTTGTCATGCTGATAAAACTTTCCGGATCGGGAAAATCAACCTGATTGCCATGATAGAAGGCATTTACAATATATTCTACAGACTCTTCAGTTTCTTCCAACGGGGCTGTCGTAATATTTGAATCATCTGTCTCAACAGGAGCAGTTGCAGTATACGAAAGCAAACCCTGCTGAGAAGCTAATTCTATTAACTGTACAAATTCCCGTCTGTATTCATCCTCTACATCTGTTTGAGATAATAATTCCTGAATCTGTGAATAGCTTGCGTTTCCTGCATAGGCACTATGTCTCAAAAGCATACCGAATTCTGTGACAGCTGCCGCCATTGCAGAATTTTTACTGATGCTATCTGTTCTGCATTCAGAATAAGATACAGGATATTCTTTCAGAATACTTTGCTCTCCATCCGGTTCTTTATAGCGCATTGCCAGCGTCATGAGATGATCACCAACCAGATCTTCTGACGGAATGATTTCATATAATGCCGTTACGCTGTGACCAGCACCAATTTCACCGGCATCCACTTTATCATTATTAAAATCTTCATTTGCAAGAACTCTGTTTTCATAGCCGATTAGCCGATAGCTTTGCACATTTTCCGGATCAAAAGAAAGCTGCAATTTTACATCCTTAGCGACAGTGTACAATGTTCCGCCCATTTCAGAAACTAATACTTTCCGGGCTTCTAGCTCGCTATCGATATAAGCATAATTGCCATTACCATTATCAGCAAGTGTTTCCAGGCGATCATCTTTATAATTACCATAGCCAAACCCTAATACAGATAGATTCACACCTGTATCCCGTTCTTTTTCAACAAGAGATTTCAATTCATCAGAAGAAGAAACACCAACATTCAGATCTCCATCCGTTGCAAGGAGAATTCTGTTATTTCCGCCCTGAATGAAATATTTTTCAGCGATTTCATAAGCTTTTTTAATACCAGCTTCTCCGGCGGTTGATCCCCCTGCCTCCAGATTATTGATTGCATTAATAATAGTACTGGTATCACTGCCGGAAGCACCTTCTAATAATACAGATTCATACCCGGCATATGTCACGATAGAAATTCTATCATCTGCATTGAGATTTTCAGCCAGCATATTGACCGCTTTCTGTACTAAGCCTAATCTGTCATCGCCATACATAGAGCCACTGACATCAATCAAAAATACCAGATTCATAGGCGGACGGTTTTCCATGTCGATTTTATCGGCCTGCAATCCGACAAGCATCAGCTGACTATCAGCATTCCAAGGGCAATTTGTCAATTCTGTTGTGACAGAGAAGGGTGCGCCGTCCGTTGGTTCAGCGTAATCATAGCTAAAATAATTAATCATTTCTTCGATTCTAACAGCATCTTTTGAGACAGGATACCCTTCTTGAATCATACGTCTGATATTGGAATAAGAAGCTGTATCCACATCAATTGAAAACGTACTGACGGCTTCATCTGCTGTATTGATAAAGCCATTTTCAATGATTTCGCTGTATTCATTACTGTTAGTATTATATACATCTACAACATCTTCATCAGCAGAATATTCATATTCTAAAGCTGGAGCTTCCTGAACGGCCTGAGGTGAGGCATTTTTTGACTGATTTTGTTTGATTCCATTTGATTGATCCAAAGAAGGAGCAGTATCATATTTTTCATTGCTTCCTCCGCAGGCACTGTAAAAGACTGCTGTCAGGCATATCGCCATAATCAGCGCAAGATTTCTATATTTTTTCATGTAAAATCCCTCCTGATTTATAATGTTTCCCATTTCTGGATTAATAACTGCAAATTCATTTCTTCTGTGAGGAACATTCGATCATAGAAATAATCATCTTTTCCGTAGCTATCATATAAGACTGGTGTCGTTTCGCCCTGCATAAGCGTATAAAAGCCATTTGGAATGATTAATTTCTGATCCTGTGTTTTCTCGATCTGCGGAGCGCAAGTATAAGACAATTGCCAGTTCTGATTTTTCTGATCATAAAGCAATGATAAAATATATTCATGATCCTGTTTCAATACATAAGCGGAATGACTTCTGAGTGTGATTTCTGAATTTTCTGATTCTCCTTCACGGTCTCCGCCTAATACATGAATCACAGAAAGCTGATAGATCATTTCACCAGTTGTATCATCCTGATTTTCAGCAATCACTTTGACATCAAAGAAATATTCTGTTTTGGATAATATAGCATCTTCATTGAAATATTCTTCCTGTGTGCCAAGCTGCTGATAATTAATCTGCAATTCCTCTTTTTCCTGTGCTAATTTCAGATCACTATATTTAATAAATTCTGTCTGTGGGAGCAATTCTGCATCAGCGGCATCTTCAAATTCTTCTACATAATCTGTATGAGCATCTGACGAAGCAGGAGCATTACTCAACGTTTTAGGAATCATGAATTTTAATCCGACTGTAATCAGCAGAAAGCAGGCTGCTGCTCCCAG
>AUXO012175454.1_pt1 | contig 11107 bp, 7 predicted proteins | sample 768731 | NCBI WGS metagenome assembly AUXO01 (sample SAMN02715735, study PRJNA202380) | gut metagenome | biome: sheep rumen | host: Ovis aries | place: New Zealand: Palmerston North
AATCTTATTTCAGAGTAAGAGCCATTTGTCACTATGATAAGTGGCTCTCTTATTATGGATATAAAATACACTGAGTATCAAATACTTATATGCAAAATTAATTCTTTTATTGTGCATTGTGCAATTGTGCATTTGCTAGAAGAAATTAGTGCAAATATGTCTAATTATTAATTAATCTATTATATAATATATATATTATATAATAGATTATATGATTTTGCATAGTTTTTGAGCAACTTGTACATACCAAATGCACAAATGCACAATGCACAATTTGCCTGGAAAAGATTTGGAAATATAAAATATTTCCTTTACCTTTGCACATAATAAACTTAAAACAACGAAATATTGATGGAATCTAATCACAATCAAATAGTATCTCTTATCTGGAATATTGCTGACGATGTATTAAGGGATGTCTTTCTTCGTGGACAATACCGTGATGTCATATTACCTATGGTTGTGTTACGTCGTCTCGACGCATTGCTCGAGCCTTCGAAGGATGCCGTTGAAGAAGAACTCAAAGTACAGGAGGAACTGGAACTACCAGAGCTGGATGAGGATGCACTGAAGGATATTACACAGAAAAGCTATTTCAACACCAGCCGCTGGACACTGAATCGTCTGAAGTCGCAGGCTTCAGACAGCAATGACCTGCTATATGACAACTTCGTGGAATACCTGAATGGCTATAGCGAGAATGTACGCGATGTGCTGAAGAACTTCGAGTACTATGCCAAGGCTCGTAAACTAGCAGACAATGATCGTCTGCTTGCAATGATAGAGCGAGTAACAGACCCTCGCATCAATCTGACAGACCATATCCAGTATGACCCTGATGGAATAGAACTGCCCGCCCTTACCAACTATGACATGGGCACTGTGTTTGAGGAGCTGCTACGTCGCTTCAATGAGGAAAACAATGAGGAGGCTGGTGAACATTTCACGCCTCGTGATGCCATCCGCCTGCTGGCTCGCATTGTGTTCGAACCAGTGATAGATAATCTGCCAAAGGTTATCAGTTTGCGCGACCCTGCAGAGGGTAGTGGCGGTATGCTTACAGAAGGGCGTGAGTATCTGCTTAACAAGGGTGTCCGTTCAAATGCCATATTGCTTTCGGGAATGGAAATCAACCCTGAAACCTATGCCATTTCGAAATCAGACCTCATCATCAAAGGCGTAGATCCCAGTGGCCTGCGCAATGGCAACACCATCACCGACGATGCCTTCCAAGGTCAGACCTTCGGCTATCAGATTACGAATCCGCCTTACGGTAAATCTTGGAAAACGGATAAGGAAAAGATCTATCACGACGGGCAGTTGCTCGACAGTCGCTTTGAACTTCCCCTCACCAACTTTGCTGGAGAGCAGGAATTGCTTGACTGTACGCCCAGAACCAGTGACGGACAGCTGCTCTTCATACTGGAGATGATAGACAAGATGAAGCCCTTGGATCAGCAGCCGCAAGGTTCACGCATTGCCTCCATCCATAACGGCAGTAGTCTGTTTACCGGCGATGCCGGTAGTGGCGAGAGCAATATCCGTCGCTACCTGATAGAAAATGACATGGTGGATGCCATCATCCAATTGCCTAACAACATCTTCTACAATACAGGTATTACCACCTACATCTGGCTTCTTACCAATAAGAAATCTGATAAACGGCGTGGCAAGGTGCAGCTCATCGACGCCTCTCAGGCTTTCGAGAAGCTCCGCAAGAACCAGGGATCTCGTAACTGCACCATCACCCCTGATTTCCAGGATCAGATATTAAAGATCTACATGGATTTCGTGGAGCAAGAGGATGACAAAGTTAATTCCAAGATTTTCGACAACGACGATTTCCGTTACTATAGCATCACGATAGATCGCCCATTGCGCCTGCGTAGTCAGTTCAATGCCCTGAAGATTGACGAACTCCTATATGACAAGGGCGAACTGGAACTCTCGAAGTGGCTCTATCAGACTTATGGGGAGAAAGTTTTCTCTGGTCTCGACAAGGAGGTGCCTGCCATCAAGGAATATCTGAATGATAACGACACCAAGTTGACAGACAAGAAGCTTACCAAGCTCATTAGCACCAAGGAATGGAAGGCTCGTCGTGAACTGATGGAGGCTGCCAAGAAACTGATGCACGAGGTAGGCACAGAGGTCTTTATGGATTACAATCTTTTCACAGAGCAAATCAATAAGGTAGCCAAGAATCTTAAGTTGTCTGCTAGTGCCGCGCAATTGAAGACTATAGCCCGCGCCATGAGCGAGACAGATCCTGAGGCGAAGCCTGTTGTTAAGAAAGTGCATAAGGCAAATAGCAAAGATATAGAAACTTTGCAAAATACGTATGAGATCGCAGATGAAAGGCTGAAAGACTACGGCTATAACCCCAGCGAGAAACTGTTTGTGGAATACGAATCAGACAGCGACCTTCGCGATACGGAGAAGATACCCGTCAAGGAAGATATCTATGAATACTTCCAGCGTGAGGTACGCCCCTACGTGGCTGATGCTTGGATCAATCTGACAGCCAAGAAGCCCAACACGATGATAGGTTGCGAAATCTCCTTCAACAAGTATTTTTATAAGCCAGCTCCACTGCGCACCCTCGAAGAAAACGAGCGCGATATCCTCGAACTCGACAAGCAGAGCCAGGGCTTCATCCAGTCACTCTTTAACGAAATGTTATAAGCAAATTATGATAACGAAGAACGAAATACAAGCGTTGCTACACAGCACGGAGACCTATCGCGTAGAACGGACTGTCTCTACAGGCGATATGGATAAGTTCCAGGAGGCCATCTGTGCCTTTGCCAACGACTTGCCTAACTCTCGAAAGAACGGTTACCTGATCATTGGTGCCCACGACAATGGCGAATTGTCTGGCCTGAAGGTTACGGATGATTTGCTGAAGAAGATTGCTGCCATCCGTAGCAATGGCAATATTCTGCCTATACCTGTGATGAATGTTGACAGGTACGAATTTCCTGAGGGCGACTTGTTGGTGGCAGAGGTGAGTCCTTCTGATTTGCCACCAGTACGCTATCGTGGGCGCACTTTCGTCCGCATTGGTCCTCGTCGCGATATTGCAACGGAGGCAGAAGAGCGCATACTGGCAGAACGCAGAATGTCGTTTATGGCTACCTTCGACACCACGCCCTGCTTTGCAGCCAAACTCAGCGATATCAATACCGACTTGCTGCACGACAAATATCTGGTGCCACTTTTAGGCAAAGACGTGGTAGATTCAGATGCTCGTCCCATAGGGGAACAGATGGCTGCTGTGGGCATGTACGACACAGAGCACAGTTGCCCCACTTATGCAGCATTGGTGCTGTTTGGCCAAAAGCCTCGCCGCTTTATGCCTGGCCTCTATGTGCAGTATGTCAACTTCCGTGGTAAAGATGTGACCAGCGAAGTGATCAACGAGATGCAGTTGGAGGGAAACTACTGCGAGATGTTGCCACGTCTGGAGTCGCTCTTGGAGATGTCTGTCATCAAGAAGAAACCCGTCTTTGTGTCCATCCTGCGCGAAGAGATGGTGACCAACTATCCCTATAATGCCATTCGAGAGCTGTTGCTGAATGCTTGTATGCATCGTGATTTGCAGAGTAACACGCCACTGCGCTTCTATGAGTATGCTGACCATCTGGAGGTATTGAATGCTGGAGGCTTGTATGGCAATGCCCGCCCAGAGAACTTCCCCAACGTAAATGACTACCGCAATCCGCTCGTGGCAAGTGCGATGAAGACGATGGGCTATGTGAATATGTTTAATCGTGGTGTGGGGCAGGTGCAGACAGATTTGAAGGAGAACAAGAATAAACCCGCACTGTTTGATGTGAGCCTGATCACAGCTTTCAAGGTAAATGTGTTCTCAACTTTTGATGTTACTCAAGGTGATACTCAAAATGATACTCAAGGTGATACTCAAGGTGGCACTCAAGATGTCCCCCAAGAAATCGAACTTGATGTTTGGATAGAAGATCAGATAAGAAAGAATTCTAAAGTTTCTACTGAAGAATTGGCAAAATTGAGCAACAGAGGAGTGGCAACCATCAAACGCCATATTTCCAAATTGCCCCATATCAAATATATTGGCAGTGGCTATAGCGGCCATTGGGAGATTGACGAAACAATGATAAAGCGTAAGTGATTATTTTTGACCAGTATATCGAAGGACTGAGATGAAACGATACGATTCATATAAAGACAGCGGCGTGAAATGGCTTGGAGAGATTCCGAATCATTGGGAAACACGTTTACTAAAATATTGTTGTTCCCTAAAAGGACGCATTGGATGGAATGGTTTGAAGTCTGACGAATTCGAATATAGTAGTTATGCATATCTTGTAACAGGGCAAGATTTCGTCGGTGCTTTTATAAATTGGAATAATTGCTATCAAATTAACCAAAAGCGTTACGATGAAGATCCATACATTCAATTGGTAAATGGGGATATTTTAATTACTAAAGATGGATCTATTGGTAAAGTGGCAAAGGTTGCTGGTCTTGATAAACCTGCATGCCTAAATAGTGGTATATTTGTTATTAAACAATTAAGTAATCTTTTTGATCAAAGTTATCTTTATTGGGCGTTGAACTCATCAGTCTTAAGAGAATTTAATCGATACACACAAACGGGGGCAACCATTGCTCATCTTTATCAAAACGTTTTTGAGCAAATGCCATGTTTAATTCCTCCAATCAAAGAGCAGGAATCCATAGCCAAGTATCTTGATTCAGCTACATCAAAGATAGACGAAGCGATAGCCCAGCAGCAAAAGATGATAGACCTTTTGAATGAGCGCAAGCAAATCATCATCAACAACGCTGTTACCAAAGGCCTCGACCCCAACGTAAAAATGAAACCCAGTGGCATCGACTGGATAGGCGACATCCCCGAGCATTGGGAAATAAGGAGAATGAGATATTTATGTAAGATTACGACAGGTAATAAAGATACAATAAATAGAGTTGATGATGGTCTTTATCCGTTTTACGTAAGATCTCCTAAAGTAGAAAGAATTAATAGCTACTCTTATGATGGTGAGGCTGTATTAATGGCAGGAGATGGAGTTGGTGCAGGAAAAGTATTTCATTATGTAAATGGGAAATTTGATTATCATCAGCGAGTCTATTGTTTTTATGAAATTGAGATGATAAAAGCCAAATTGCTTTATTATTATATGCAAAATCTTTTTAAATATGTCATCGAACAGTTAAGTGCAAAAAGTACAGTTGACTCTGTTCGCTTAAATATGATACAAGATTTCGTGGTATGTATCCCTTCAATAAAAGAACAAATAGAAATTGTCAATTTCATCGATAAGGAATTTGCTAACATAGAAAAAGCTATTCAAATTTCTTTAAATCAAATCTCCCTTCTTCAGGAGCGCAAGCAGATTATCATCAATGATGTTGTAACAGGTAAAGTAAAAGTAATATAAAACTATAAATAAGAAAGATATGAAAAAATTATGTAAATTATCCGTTGCGATTTTAGTCCTTAATATGGGATTTTCTTTTTTGATATCATGTTCCAATCAATCGAATGGAAAATCAGAGGCTGATATAAAAATAGATTCACTGACGCAATTGTCGCAAAAGCAAAAAGAACAAATTGGAAATATGGAAGGATTTATAAGTTCAATTGCTGAGACTATGGACAGTATTAATGCGCAGGAACTTGAATTGATAAAAAATGGTAATATAGAAAGGAGAGGATCTGGCAAGTCGGCAATTCTAAACAATCTGAAACGCTATAAAGAAACCATTCAGCGTCAGAAAGAAATGATCTCTAAGCTTGAACAAAGATTATCTGAGCAGAAGGATGCAATGTCTGAAAAGATGTTGCAGATAGTAGCATTCTATAAAAAAGAACTTGAAGCAAAAGATCAGACGATTGCGAAACTGCAATCGGATATCGCCAGTAATAAAAAGAATATTAGCATCTTAAGAGAAGAAGTTGATAATTTGACAGCTACAAACCTGGAGATGGATAAGACAATTAAAGAACAAGATGCGACTTTATTGAATCAAACCAATATGATCAACAAAGCCTATATCAAAATTGGATCTAAGAAAGATTTGAAGGCTGCTGGATTATTAAAAGGTGGTCTTTTTGCCAAGAAAAAGTTAGATACCTCTAACCTGAGGAAAGAACTCTTTCAAGAGGTGGATATGAGGTCATGTAACGAGTTACAGATTCAATCCTCAAACCCTAAGATTTTAAGTCCTATGCCAGAGTCTTCTTATAAGTTTGTAAAGGACGATAAAGGCAACTGCTATCTTCATATCATTTCTCCCGATGAATTCTGGAGTGTTAGTAAGTTCTTGGTTATCCAGTTATAAGTCTTTGTTATATGAATATGAAATCCAGACTATTCATTATTCTTTTTTTGTTGGCAATCACCATTCCTGTGGCAGGACAACAAAAAACTATCATTGTGGGCTTTGGTGAGACTTTTGAGACAATAGCTGTAAAATATGGTATAACCTTGTCAGACTTGAAGACTGCAAACCCAGGAAAGGAAAGGTGTTATGCAGGAATGAAATTAATTGTTCCGCAGCCCCAAATAAGTCCTATAGGAATCTCCGGTGTTTCATCTGATCTCGTCAGACAATCTGATAGTCTGCTCATTCTTGCAAAGGCCGTTAGGTCTTCAGGCCAATACAAGAAGGCTATTAAGATATATGACAAGGTCATTAACATGAGTGTACGTCGTGCATATGGATATGCGGGAAGAGGAGAATGCCATTATGACCTGAAGAATTTAAAGAAGGCAAAATCAGACTTGACGTCAGCTATCATTTCTGGTGAATTGGCATCTATTGAGAAATCTTGGTGTGAGGATGCTTTAGAGGAAGTAGAGAAAGGACTGCAGACAAAGCGTGAAAAAAGGAATAGGGTGTGGAGGAATATCGGATTAGCAGTGGCTGCGACTGCAGCTGTGGCAGCAACAACGTATGTAGCATCAGAACAGGCTAAAGCACAGAATAAGGCCTATAGTCAGCCATCTCCAACTTATAGTGGTGAGGGCTCTTCACATTTGAGTAGAGCCGATGCCATCATTGCGCAGGGAAATGCCATCAATAATCGAAATAGAGCACTAGGGACAGCTCAACTTAACCAAATGACTCAGAATATGTTTATCCAAGCCGAACAAGATAAACAACATATTATTGATGTAGGTAAAGAGCAGTTGGAGTGGGCCTCTGATTTCAATAAGAAAAATGGACGTTATCCTACTGAGGAAGAGCAGTCATGGTGGCTGTATAATAACCATCGTGATATTTGGGAGTTGGATATGATGGGCAGAGCTGAACGTCATACCAGTTCAAGTTCTGGAGGAAATGAAACCGCTGATGAAAATTTCACAAGTTCGTATAATTACGAAGACTCATACAGAAGATGGGAAGCCAGAGTTCAAGACTGGTTCGGGAATCTGACTCAGCTCGGATACGATTATAAAGATAAAGATGGCAACATCAAAGGAAAAGCTGGTGACAATATGCTGCATGGAGGTGCATACGTAGGAAATAAAAGTGGATTACGGGATGCACAGAACCAGATGAGAAAAATACGGTTGGAGGCTGAAAAACATGGAATCCATATTGTTCAGTCAAAATGGGAAACCGCAACAGCAAATTTCTAATTTTTTATAATGAGAGGAATGGGAACAAGTAAGACGAACGAGCAGGCCTTTGAGGCTCTGATAGAGCGGGCACTCATTGGCACGACAAGGGAAGAGCGAGAGGAAGCAGGGCTGACGAAAGTGGATGCCCAGCAACCTGCAGCGCAGCAGTATTATTGGGGATTGCCCAAGGACTACGATAAGAAGCTGGGCTTTGACATGCGACGCCTTTGGTCTTTCCTGGAAACGACGCAAGGCGACTTGCTGAAAGAATATAAGGGGAAGGATATCCGCACTGAGCTGCCACGCCTGCTGTCGAAGGAGATAGAGACCTTCGGAGTGATCAAGGTACTGAGGGAGAAGTTTGAGATCGGTAACATCAAGCTGACCATGTTCTATCCTAAACCCAGTGCTGCAGACAGCACACTATCTCATATGAAGTATCAGCAAAACCAGTTCTCGCTGACACGGCAGCAGACCTTCTCGCAGATGAATCCGGGGCTGGAGCTGGATATGGCTTTGTATGTAAATGGCATTCCACTATTTACCTTTGAACTGAAGAATCCTTGGACACACCAGACGGCGCGCTATGACGGACAAAAGCAATACAGGAGTACAGAGCGCAATCCGAAGGAGACGATGTTGCAGTATGGTCGCTGCCTGGCGCATTTCACGCTGGATAAGGATGAGGTGTTCTTCACTACGAGACTGAATCTGGATAAGACGTTCTTCATGCCCTTCAATAGAGGCCTGGCAAATGGGCAGGGCGCAGGCAACCCCGTGAACCCAGATGGATATAAGACAAGTTACTTTTGGGAACAGGTGTTGCAGAAAGACGTGGTGGCAGATATCATCATGAACTATGTGCTGTTTGACTATGATGAGGCAAAGACACAGAAGAAGGTGGTGCATATCATGAAGAATGCGAAGAAGCTGATATTCCCGAGATATCACCAGCTGGACGTAGTGACGAAACTGGAGCAGAATGTGGCACAGCTGGGTGTTGGAAAGACATATCTGATACAACACTCCGCAGGATCTGGGAAGTCGAACTCGCTGACGTGGCTTGCCTATAAACTGATAAAGACCTGCCCGAACACAATGGAGGCAGTGAGGGCGAAGGCATTGGATGCGCCCCTATATAATTCTGTCATCGTGGTGACAGACCGCAGGCTTCTGGATAAGCAAATAACGGATAATATCAAGGCATTCGGACAAAGCGACAAAATCGTGGCGCATGCAGACACCTCGAGAGATCTGAAGGATGCCATCGAGCAGAATAAGCGCATCATCATTACGACCATCCAGAAGTTCCCGTTTATCTGTGATGCCATCAGCGACGTGAGCGACCATAACTTCGCCATCATCATCGACGAGGCGCACAGTTCGCAGAGCGGTATCGCTGCAGACAAACTAAATACCACGGTACAGAAAGATGCAGACATGGAGGGCGGTGATACAGATGAACTGCTGAAGAAACTGATGACGGATAGGAAGATGAGTTCAAACTGCAGCTATTTCGCCTTTACGGCTACGCCGAAGAGGGAGACACTGGAGCGTTTTGGCTCAGAAGACACAGAGGGGAAATTCCATCCATTCCATCTCTATAGCATGAAGCAGGCCATAGAAGAGGGATTCATCTTGGATGTGCTGACAAACTATACAACGTATCGGAGCTACTATGAACTGACGAAGAGCATTGAGGATAATCCCGAATATAATAATGAGCGTGCGCAGAAGCTATTGAGAAGCTATGTGGAGCGTGATCCAAAGACCATTGAGGCAAAGGCTGAGGTGATGCTGAGCCACTTTGATGCCAAGATTTTCCGTAATCATAAGCTGAAGGGCAAAGCCAAGGCAATGGTGGTGACAAAGGATATTGAATGTGCCATCATGTACTATCATGCCTTGCAGGATCTGATGAATAAGAAAGGGATGCCTTATAAGATCCTGATAGCTTTTTCAGGCTCGAAGAATATCAAAGGAAGGGATTATACAGAAGCAGAGCTTAACGGATTCCCAGAGAACAAAACCGCCGAGAACTTTGACAGCGATGACTACAGAATACTGGTGGTGGCAAACAAATACTTGACGGGATTTGACCAGCCTAAACTCTGCGCCATGTATATTGACAAGCCGCTGGCAGGAGTATTGGCGGTGCAGGCTTTATCTCGCCTGAATCGCAGCGCGCCAGATCTAGGGAAACTGAGTGAGGACTTGTTCATCCTGGACTTCTATAACTCAAAGGATGATATCAAGAATGCCTTTGATCCATTCTACACTGCCACGACTCTGGCAGAGGCTACGGATGTGAATGTCTTGCATCAGCTGAAATCAACTCTTCTTACCATCGGTGTGTTCGACATGGATGAGGTGAATGAGTTTATAGAATTGTATATCCACGGGGCTGAAGCAGACCAATGGGCTCCTATCATAGACACTGCTGCAGAGCGATTCAACAAGGAGATAGAATGGTCTGAGAATGGCAAGGCTGACTTTAAGATGAAATGCAAACAGTTTGTGAAGGTCTATTCAAGGGTTGCGGCCATCATGAATTATGAGGTAGCAGATTGGGAGAAGCTATATTGGTTTATGCGCTTCCTGATACCGCAGCTGATAGTACCCGGAAAGACTGCTGAAGACATTAAGGATCTTCTGGACTCAGTGGATTTGAACACCTATGGTCTGCGAAGGACAGCTCTTAACGAGACAATAGGGCTGGACTCTGGAGAAGCTACCATAGATCCGCTTGCGCCAAAGATGGTGAATGCTGGCGACGATAACGACAATCCCAAGGACAAATTAGACCAGATATTGAGAGAATTCAATGAACGCTGGTTTAAGGGATGGGATGCAACTCCTGATGATCAGAAAGCTAAACTGATGAGCATGGCAAAAGCCGTGACGGAGGACGAGAACTATAAGACAATGGTGGTAGGCAATCCAGACCAGCAGGCTGTAGAGGAAATTTATGCAAAGATTATCGACAGTATCGTCAGAAAAAAGCGCAAGGGGGATATGTCGCTCTATAAGGAATATCAGCAGAATGAAGGTTTTAAAGCCAATTTTCAGAACTTGCTGATAAGAATGGTGGAGAATATGGATTATCTCTGACATAACCAAAATAAACTAAAAACTAATTGAATATATGAATATAGCTAATACTCTATGATGTTCTTGTATGCAGTATTATATCTGAGTCAATCCTCACTTTGAGACGCTCTGCCTGATTAGGAAGATAGAAAAGCAATACAAGTACCGACCACTGATGAATGTCATACAGGATCATGTGTCAATGCTAAAAGAGAGAATGGTGGAATGTGGATTAATGGGTTATGACCAATTGCTGGAGTTAAATGGTGGCTGGAGGAACTGCGGTATAGCTATAACACGCTCTACTGTCTGAAGCCTGGGGAGGATTATGAGACCTCGGAGAATGTGGAGGGGATTGTCGTGAACTCTGGCTATCGCTCGCC
>AUXO013503000.1_pt1 | contig 11107 bp, 9 predicted proteins | sample 768731 | NCBI WGS metagenome assembly AUXO01 (sample SAMN02715735, study PRJNA202380) | gut metagenome | biome: sheep rumen | host: Ovis aries | place: New Zealand: Palmerston North
AGGGGACCGCCTCCGTCAGAGGAACCCTTTTTCAAAAGGGTTTCCCTCAATAAATACGTGTAAAAGTCCGATAGGATAATCTACAGAGGGGAGTGCATTTTTATTTATGCATAGATATTAGCTTTGAACAGCATATCGTCTCCGCTGTGTTCCTTTTTATCGTTCCATTTGATATCGCTGCCGCTCATTTCAAACTCTGCGCTTCCGTCGGTATACTCGACTGTCTTCTCAGGCTCAGAACCAGCTTCCTTATATTCAACGAAAGTCTTGGTGCCCTTGCCGCTGCATACGAGCTTTCCGTTTTCGAGAACAAGCGGATAATCCCACTCGGCATGAGCTGAAGCGCTTGCGCCCCACTTTATAACAGCATGGAACTCTGTATCTGTTTCCTGAGTTATCTCCAGATGAGCTCTGTCGCACATCCAGCTTCCGCAGAATTCCTCTCCGGGACCGCGTCCGTCATCTGCAAGACCGCCTTCACCGTAGAGTCTTACGTAGTGTACGGTATTTTCGCCCTGAAGGTAAATATCGTTCTTCTGCTCAGTTCCGTCATCATCAAATGTCATATACTTCTCGCCTGAATCGAGATACATAACAAAGTAATATCCCGGAATCTCCTTACTGTATTCCCTGATGATATATCCGCTTGCTTCCTTGATGCCTATTGCGTAGTAAGCCTCGAATTTACCGTCATTGGATATATGCAAGCTTGCAGCAGAAGCATCGCCGTCTATATACCAATAGCCTGCAATACCGCTGAGGTCCTGCGGTTCACGGCTCGGCTCCTGAAAATCGTCCTCCGGAGGTTCCGTCGATTCAGTCTCGGTTTCTTTTGTTCCGTCCGCCTCTTCGGTAGCTGCTTCCTCGGTTTTTTCCTCAGCAGGAGCAGTTGTCTCTGCTTCAGTTTCATCCGATGCCGCTTCTGTAGTCTCAGAACTGCTGACATTGGAATTTGCAGACGCTGACGATGGGTTATCACGTCCGCAGCCTGTCATTGAAGCTGCCATAGCGAGTATGAGTGCGGGAATAAGGTATTTTTTCATATTAAGTCTCCTCTTTTTATTATTCACTAAGAATAATATTATTGTCATTAAAACAGGGAATCCAAAAACGATCGCGCAGACAGTTTTTGGATCCCTTTGTTTTAGCATTGTTAAGTGGCTTTATTCGGTAAATTTATTGACTCTATAGCCGTTTCCGTCAAGCCATCTGGTGTCTGACATTGTCTGTGTAAAGTCTGCCTGAACAGGAGCAGTATCATTTACTGCCGCTGTTTTTGTAACAGCATCGGGAGTATATCTCCATGACCAGTCGGTCTGGATAACATCATAGTTTCCGATAGGAAGGTTTTTGATAGTTTTGCTTCCGTTGCCGTTTATGCATATTTTCATCTCAATGTGACTGTTATGCGGATCCTTGCCTCTGATAATATATTCGAAGGACTGAGACGTATCGTCACATCCGTCGGTAGTTACGGTAAGATCGCCGCGTTTGAAGTCATAGAGAGCGTAGTATGAAACGTCATCGTTTGAACCGAGCGGTCGGAATTCATTCTTAGCGCTTCCGCTCAGCAGAGAATCGTTGACCTTCTGAGTGCAAGCCTCATCGTTATACCAGCCAACAAACCGGTAAAGGTCTGTTGAAGTCTCAGCTCTGACAGTCGTAGGTCTTTCGCCGACGTATCTTATCTGCTGATTGTAAGAGAGAAGGCTGATCTCGTTCGGATCTGCGATAGTTCTTGAATTGCCGTCGGGTATCACTCCATAGAACCTGAACATCATCTGTTCGAGTCTTGTATAGGTGAATTCCATTTTGTTTTTGGTAAAGCTATCGTCGTCTGCAACGATAATGCTCTTGGAATTTGCACCTGTGATATTGAAACCATTAAGTTCCTTTGCAGACGAAGTGTAGGTATCATTGTATTTCCGGTCTTCATCTATCCTGTAGAATGATCTGTAGTAGCGAACTCCGCCGTACTCTACAGGATCTTCGCCTGTAAGTCCGCTGTACTCTGCAAGCATAGCCTCATTCCAGAGTTTAAGAGCCTCCTCGTTCATATTCGAGGACTTATATGTTATCTTTACCGGATAATACTTCTTAAGATAATGGATGTGAAGTTCTTTGCCTGTACAGTCGCCGTCGAGAGTCAGGCTTACGGATGAAGCGCCGTTAACCTTATGCGGTTCGCCCTCTGTGCTGTACTCAACATCGTCTGTTTTTGTATAGATTATCTCGTGGTAATTATCGGCTTCATATCCGCTGTAGGTATTTACAGTGATATCCTTTGTACTTCCGCGCTGACTTATGGAATCTATATAGCCTGCTTCCTTGAAGTGGTATGTAACGCCGTCTATCTCCTGAGTATACTTGCCGTTATCGTCCTCAATGAGGTACTTTACGTGGTAAGGAACATTGACCGTATCCTCGGTATAATAGAAGATTATAACGTTATTTTCTGCTTCTTCCGCAGGATCGTCCGAAACAGTCACGATAAGTGACTGGTAGTAGTTTTCGGGAACGTAATCGTTTATAGGTATGTATTTTTCCGTAACTACAGAATAGATATTGTCGCTTACTATCTTGTCTTCAAGAAGCGGTCTGTCAGTACCCTTTTCAAGGTATCTGACCGTATACGGAACACTGTCGCGGTGTACATAGTAGAATGACTTTTCGTTCTGCTCGGGATCACCGCTCATGAGTATTGATGTACTGCTTCTGTCGGGGAAATAATTGGTCTTGAATCCCTCATTCAGTTCGTCATCGACCTTAGCCTTGAAGGTCCTTGTAAGACCGACAAAGGAGTAACCAGTAGTATCATCCGCAACCTTTACGGATTCGTTGTTCTTCACAACATAGTGAACTCCGAAAGCCGAAGGAACAGTGGAAGACCACTTCATAAAGAGGTCCATATTACCCGAAACTGTCATAGTTGCAGGATCGAAAGCGTGAAGCTTGTTATTGCTGTCGTAGTAATACCAGCCAGCCTTTGCCGCATTGTATTCACCTGTAGCGCTTGTTATAACAGGCGGAACAAGGTTTTGCTCTGCTTCCGAAGGATTGATGAATGTACCATAGTCTACGGGTTCCGAGTGTTTAAATGGGTTGCCGTTCCGATAATCGCTTTCATCGTTATAGAAATTGACAGTGAAGGTCTTAGGTTTCCAGTAAGCATACACTGTAATATCGTTATCGGGCATAGTTTCCGACCAGTCGAAAAGCTCGTCATAGGTATCGGTGGTATACCAGCCTGCAAACTCGTAAGCGCCCTCCTTAAGATCGGAAGGATAAGGCGGCGTATCGGGAGTGAACTCGCTTAGTACCTGACCATACTTTACAGCAGATGTATCCTTGCCTGTATCGTAATAGCTGTTGTAATTATAGTATCTGATCGAGTGAATATTGCGTATGTAATGGAAATCTGTTGTCCAGACTCCGTCAGGATGTTCATCATCATATTCAAGATGATGACCGTTTTCTTCTCCCCATGATTTTACATGACCATCCTTTTCGGAAGGGATGATCGTAAATCCCTTGTATGTAAACGGATCGATTCTTGTATTGCCGTTATGTGCGGCAACTGCATCTACGGTGTGGTCAAACAGGAATGTATTTCCCTGATAGCTGATACAAGCGGGATCACTTGTATCAAGTGCTTCAAAATAAATATTGATACGATGATCGTTAACATTATCATCAGTCTTTCCCCACCAAGCCCAAAGCATTTGTGCCACGCTGTCCTCATTATCAGGATCATAGACATATGAAGGATCAACGATCATATCAGACGAAAGATAAGGAAACGCTCCGATTATGTTTGCATGATCAGAATAATTAGTTCTGTAACCGCTTCCGGACTGTGTACTCCATGAACCAAATGAATACTGATTAACAGAATCAAAGACATTAGCTGGCCAGATTGCCTCGATATTTGCATCATATTCTGCTACAAACTCGAAATATTTGTATGTTTTTCCGTTTACAGTATGATATCCTTCGATAAAATCATCAGGTATATGCACCTCAGGCATAGTATTGAGTGTGTAATTCAGCTTTCCATCAGCCAATAATTGATTAACGCCAAAATTACCGCTATCAGTACCGCCGCTTCCTGCAACCTTAATGTTATCATATGTCGTTTCTATATTATAATCGGCATAATCATAAAGCTGCCATCTGTTCGGATTTTTATTATCATCCTCTGTTGGCGTAGGACTTGGATATACCTGAATTCTTTCACCAGCATTACTTTTATCATTAAGATAAAAGTTCTTATTACTATAAACCGTGTAAATCAGAAACTCATCTGTTGAATCGCCATATGGTGCAATTTTGAACAGAGTCGGTGTATCCGACATAACAACAGCATTACCTGCATTTATATTAGTAATATTAACGAACAGGTATTGACCGTCAGAATACTGTATGTAATAGCCATCCTCAGCCGGCACGAAATTCCACAGATAATTGAAATTCTGATTATTAAAATCTTCTGAAGCTCTCATATTATCTGAAGCAGTTCTATTCGTCAATACCTTTGGCTTGTGATTTTGATAATCATTTGTGTTAACAAGTGCATACTGATGATTTTCTATAACACTTTCAACAGGAGCACCGATTGTAATATTATCGTGAGGTGTACACTTAAGGTAAGCAAACCTCAGCTTATACTTGTTTCTGGAATAATAGAGCCTTATGATCGTTGAGCCGTCGCCCTTTACAGTTATCTCAGAAGGGTTATCGGCTTTGGTAGCTTCCTCGTCAAAAGTGAAATAGCCGAAGTCTTTGAGTGCGGTGTTATCCTTGTTTGCGGCTATGATCTCGTCGATAGTAAAGACGGTATCGGGATCGGCTGTAAGAGTTTTAACTCCCCAGTAGCTGTAGGAAGTTTCCCCGCCGTCATCTATATCCGCATTCTTATAGATTATCGTATAGGGAACAGGTTCATTTTTTCTCCAGACTGCATAATAGGTCTTATCCTCAGTGACAGTCGGAGCAAGTCCCGTAACAGGAGCATTTCCCTCACTGTCAGGCTGCTGATCGGACCAGCCGAGGAAAGTATAGCCTGCTCTTACGGGAGTCTGATTCACGTAGAGAGTCGATTCATAAGGAGCATATATCGGATCAACTCCGTAGCCGCCGTTTCCGAGCTCGAACTTAACAAGGTAATTGTTCCTGTCGTAGAAGCACTCAAACTCGGTAGAACCGTCCGCTGCAATGACCTCGGGAACGTGGTACATAAGGGTGAATCCCTCGAAAGCCTCGGCGAGAGTCTTGCCGTCCAGCTCCTCTATAGGCTGATCGTCCTCGAATTCTATGGGTTCCGTACCTGTTATGCCCTTTCCGTTGATTATAACTGTAGTGTCATATCCGTTAAGATCAGGTGTCTGTTTATTGAGCCTGATAACGTACTGTACTTCGGAAGGAAAATAGAATATATCAGTAACACTGTCCTCCGTAAATTCAACAGTTACGCTCTCAAGCGGGTTCCTGTCTATATCGCAAGGCGTAAATCCGGGAACTACAGGATTTCTTTCCGCCATTTCAGCCGAACCCTTCGGCATATGTGCAACGAATGAAGGGAATGGTGAAGAGCCCTTGAAGCCCTCTGCATTCTCATCGTAATAGTAGTAATTTATGGTTGCCGTTACCATATCATCGGCAGTTTCTGCGTAAATACCTCCTGCGAAGAGGCATGCTGCCACGATGAATATGAAACCTGCGGCAAGCAGTAAAGTTTTTTTCATATTTTTAGTCATGGCTGACCTCCCTCTGCAAGCTGATCGGGCTGAACGCCCCATGCGCTCAGAACAGCCGAAGCGGAATCATCGTCCGTATTTCCCACAGCCTGTATGGTCTCTGAGATGACCTCTACATGCATGGTATAGCCTACAGGCGCGGAAGACAGCTGTTCAAGAGCCTGCTGAGCTCCGATAAGGGGAGCGGTATGACTTCCGCTCTCAACTTTTTCAGTGTAGTAGAAGAAACCGTCCGAAGCCTTTACCCATTTATCGGTATCGTATTCAAGGGCATAGTCCGTTCCGGGAACAGGCTGAGAGCCGTAAACGATACCGTCGGCGTTCTGCCATGTAACAACGAGTTCAGCGCGGACATATACGGGATAGCCTTCATCTGCCGCAATGACAGCGAGATTATTCTTGACGAAGTGACCGCTTCCGTTTTTCTCTACATTATCGCTGATGGAAGGCTCTCCGTATTCAGCGGCGGAAAAAGTGTTTTCCACGGCTTCGGAGCCTTTGCGGTATTTTGCGTATGCAGTGGTAAGGGCAGCCGTAAGGAGCAGAGAAGCCGTAACAGCAAATATCACTATATTCTTTTTGTTTAAAAGCTCAGCTCTCATACGCTCCCCTCCTTTCCGCATATCAGTCTGTCTGTATCAGATAAGCATAAAAAACCATGCTGAAGCTGCCCGAATTCTTGGTCTTATTACTCTTATCCCTGAAATTCTCGCTTACGGCAAGCTCATCATCCTTGATGATATGTTCGATAAGAGTCTCGGTATGTGCAGGCAGCACATTTTTGTATTTATATATTCTTCCTCCGTGCATCGGAGCAATATCGTCGGACAGAGTCCAGTCGCTGCTGATACTGTATGTGATCTCATCGGGAAGCTCGTCATCATTTACCTCGATATAGACAACGCCTGAAGTATCGCTGTTTCCGTCTATTGTAACAAAGGGATCCTTCGGGAGCTTTGTTCCCGGAACAACGATACTGTATTCGTTGCTGCTGACAGCTTTGGAAGTATCAAGCGAATAGACGCCGTTATCGTAAACTACTTTATGCTCTTTCACGGCTATCTCAGAGAAAGCCGCTGCACGAACTGCATCAGAGCGGTTATCCGAAACGATGAACTTTGCAAAAAGTCCGCTCACCCACCAAACCGATATCATAGTGAGTATGAAGAGGACAGCCGCTGCTCTGAGCAGATTATTATATGAGAGAAAGCCTTTTTTTCTGTCGGATCTGTTCACAGCGTTTCCTCCTTTATTATAAGATACCGTCGCTCATCGGACTTGGACGGCGTATCATTCCTCTTTAAGTTTTCTTATCTCTTCCTTTATTTTTTCCTGCTGAGCCAGTGCTTTTTTTCTTTCCGAAAGATAAGGTATCTCAAACAGCAGCACAGCAGCCGCTATCATCAGAAAGAACCCCGCAGGTGTCTTTATAAATCTTACAACAGCTCCTGCCGAACTGATATGAGCGGTCATTCTGCCCTTTATCATTTCCTTTTTTACGGGAGGATCGGGGACATTATTGGCATCGCCCTTTGTAGTATAGCTGTTGTCATCAGAGTCTATGATGCGGTGTATGACGAGACCGTTCCCGTCCTGATATACCACCACATCGCCTTTATTGTATGTATCGGCAGCCCTTACTATAACGAGGTCATCCACGCTTAGTTCGGGTTCCATACTGCCCGAAAGCACAACTGCTATACCTGTTCCGAAAGGCATCGGCATAGCGTTGCCTACAAGAGTCTCTGCGTTCCATATATAGAGTCTGTGGCCTATGATAAGGCTTATAAAAGCAAGTATCAGGATACGCAGGATGCTGAATTTACGTTTCAAGTTTCAGTTTCCTCATCTTTTCTGTTTTTGGGACGCATTACGAACATGGCTATAAGCGCAGCCGTAAGTATCACAGGTATCATGCCGAGAGCAACACCTGTTTTCGGTGAAGCCACAGGTGAATACGGAGCTTCAAGTCCGTGTTCCTCCTGCTTTTCCGCAGGAGCTTCGGCAGCTTCTTCATCGTATGAAGCATAGGTGTTGATGCGTATGGTAAGAGCAAGATCGTCATCAACAGCCATATTGCCGAGCATTGTATCATAGGCATCGTTGTCCCACTCAAAGGGCCACTCCCATTTAAGGGTATAAACTGCGAATCTGCCAGCACTTAGCTGTGAATGTTCCGCAACGCTGTTAAGCGAATCGACCTTTGTAAGAGTGTCGCTGCTTCCGAGGATATACCTGTCTGTATGATCGTGAACGTTCACCTTTACGGGAAGTTCGAGGTCGGTACCCGTTACCTTTGCGGACATTGTCATGTCATATGCAAGAGGTACATCGCCCGTATTTTCAAGAGTGAACACATATTCTTCCGAAGTTCCGGGAGCTATGAGCTTATCGCCGTTCTCACTCTTTACGGTCATACCGTTCTCGCTGCTGTAGGTAAGGCGGAATATCTCCAGATCGGTATCCGATACCCACACCTTATCCTTGTCATATGTCCTGAATCCCGGAGATGCAAGCTGTACCACATTCGGCACATCATGCGCCGAAAGCTGTGAGGCACTGTCTCCGCCTGCAAGCTCCTGACGGGTTGATTCCGTAACTGTAGTCAGGTCTCTCGACTCCGTAAGCGGTATGACATTTCTGAATCCCTCGGGAGCATAAGCGGAAAGACGTGAGAAAAGGAGTGCAAACGAAGCAATATCACAGATTATCACCAATACCGCAGCAATGCCGAGAAATGATATCCTGTTATCCGATCTCTGTTTCAAATGTCTCCCCTCCTCTGCTCCGCAATGCGGAAAGAATGTATATATCGCACTTGCGGCAGTCCGACGAAGACAACAATGTCGGATCGGGCTGCCGCAAACATGTAGGCTGAGTACAATCTCCGCTAAGCGAAGACCGTACCGCCCCACATTAATTATTCATTTTTTATGGAATGTAAACCTGTTATCAGTCGACCTGAGTTACGCTGAGAGTGATCTTAACGCCTGTATTGAGGTTATAGTCAGTACCTGCTGTAAGAGTTGCCGCAGGTGTAAGTGTAGTACCTGCTGCAAGGTCGCCCAGGAGAGTATCCTGCTTGTCGTGACCTGTATCTGTTGCTGCTGCACCGTACTCCCACTCCCATGTGAGCTTAAGTGTACCGATAGCAGCTGAGAGATCTGTATTTGCAGGATATGTAAGAGTTGTCAGACCGTTGAGGTAGTCTGTAACTTCCTTGAGTGTACCTGTCTTGCTGATACCTGCTGTACCTGTTGAGGTAAGAGTATACTGTACAGGATAATAGTCAGCAGCGTTATCGAATGTATCGGTCGCATTTCCTGTTGTCATATCAGGAAGGCCTGTCTTTGCCTTAAGGTAGATATCCTTAGCGGTCTGGTCAAAAGCAGCGCCTGCATCATCCTTAACGTCGAATGCGAGCTTTACAGCGACTTCAGGTGTGCCTGTAACTGTAAATGTAAGACCGTCTGTATTCTTTGTTCCGGGTGCTACAACATGGTCTGTACCGTCAACGCCGTTGCCGCTTGCATATGCTGCAGAAACAACAGAAAGTGATGCTGCATCAGCCTTGTTATCGGCGCTTACACCTGGTGTATTTGCAGTGGTCTTGTATGTATCGGAGAAAAGGTCTCCGTCTGCGGTAACAACTACTCCGAACTTTGCAACACGTGCTGTATCAGAGCCGCTGTCTTCTGTAACATACTTTGCATATGTTCCGCTTACTATGCTGGTGGATAATAATGTAGCTATAAGCATTCCACCTGCTGCTCTCATTGCCTTGTTTTTTCTCATAATTCATACCCCTTTCATATGGTTTTCGGTTTAAATGTTTTCTATTCTCCCTCTTGGAATAGCTTATGGTGGATAACGTATGGACCGTGAACAGTTTTCTTGTTTATTCTGTTCCGTCGGTTTTATCTTTTTTCTGCGCCCTCAGCTCCTCGAGCTCTTTGAGAAGTGCAGCTGTATCCTGTTGATTCTGCTGTTCATGTTTCCTGCGGCGTATAAGGTCAAATCCCACAAGAAGTATAAGCGGGATTATGACACAGACTATGAGTCCTGCCGTTGTCTGCATGAACATAGCCGCATTGCCTGCGCCTGGGATACGTATTTTATATATACCTACGAGTTTATCCTCAGAGACTGCTTTTTTATCCTCTGTGTTATTCGCGTCACCCTTGGTCCTGAAGGAGAGAACTCCGTTCTCGGTCTCTACGGCTGTAACACGGTGTGTCAGTATGCTGCTGCCGTTTCCGTCGGGATCAAAGAAAGCGATTATATCACCTGTTTTAACGTTTCCGCCGTCAATCTGCCTGACGATTATAAGATCGCCGCCGTTTATCTCAGGCTCCATGGACTTGGTGAGAACTATCAGCGGACAATATCCGCCAAGCTTCGGGACCTCGTCCTTATTGGTATAGCTTTTGACGATAAGAGTAATATTGATAACCAGTATCGGTATAAGTATTATACATATCAAAGCGCCGATCAACGTAAGTACTTTATGAGATACAGAAGAATCTTTTTCTTTCCTCTGAGCCATTGGGGAAATTCACTCTCCTTTGAATCATACCTTACAGTTTTTACGCTGCTGTATCATCGGCTGAAAATACATGATATATTTTTTTATTATTATACCATTTTTTAATGAAAATTTCACTTCTCATTTTACACAAACTTTATATATGCAAAATGTCAAATAGTGATAAAAAAGATTAATCATTAGTATAATGAACTTATTTTTATCCAGCCTGTTATTTTTTGTTTCACCTTTTTATCACATTGAACAGTCCCGTTTATCCTCTTTAAGCCGCAGATCTCAAACAGAGTGTAACCCAGGTATATCCGCATTTTCTCCAGAATTTTCATTTCAATAGTTGCCTGCCGTTTTATTTAGCTAACTAATTAATAGGAGTATCAAAAATATAACAAAAGGTATATTACAACCATCAGGTCTATATGTAACCATTATGCATAAACTTCACCATAACAATTTTGGCAATTATCCTGCTAACGAAATAATAGTCCTTATTATAAAAAACAAACCTCCCTGCAATGAACTGAGAGACCTTTAGCTATAAAAAAGTACCTCCGCATAGCAAAGGTACTTTGATAATCGATAATAAACTTATCTCTTTGAGTTAACCCCGAATATTCGGCTAACCCGGAACGGGTATTCAGGCATCTTGCATTAAATTATTGTTTTCTTGAGTAAATGCCGTAAATACGGCGTTTCAATCGAGTTACAAGAACTGCGGTTCTGTTAAATTTCAAAGTTTCTGCCGTCCTCTTGTAACCAAGTTGACCACTACTTGACCTTAATTGACCACGCTATTGCATATCTCTGT
>AUXO016873444.1_pt1 | contig 11106 bp, 10 predicted proteins | sample 768731 | NCBI WGS metagenome assembly AUXO01 (sample SAMN02715735, study PRJNA202380) | gut metagenome | biome: sheep rumen | host: Ovis aries | place: New Zealand: Palmerston North
GATCAAATAATACCAATAAATGGGATGCTCAAGAACAGAGTTTTATATTGACTATATAAAAGATTTGATCAAATAATACCAATAAATGGGATGCTCAAGAACACATCGGTAGCAGTTACCTCTGATATCGCCGATCAAATAATACCAATAAATGGGATGCTCAAGAACGACCGCAAGGACCCGGATGTATTTACGCACGATCAAATAATACCAATAAATGGGATGCTCAAGAACGGTGTACTGATCGGTATCGGGAAGTATGCGATCAAATAATACCAATAAATGGGATGCTCAAGAACTCCGCTATTCAGTAAATCACATTCAAAATTGATCAAATAATACCAATAAATGGGATGCTCAAGAACGCGACAATGGGGACAAAGGAGGAACGCATAGATCAAATAATACCAATAAATGGGATGCTCAAGAACCGTTTAGGAGGTTGCTATTCATAGCATCTAGATCAAATAATACCAATAAATGGGATGCTCAAGAACGTTGAATAGAATTGTTTTGAACGTCTATCGGATCAAATAATACCAATAAATGGGATGCTCAAGAACGGCGTTCAACTTCAAACTCGGCTTCTTCTCGATCAAATAATACCAATAAATGGGATGCTCAAGAACCACTGGAGTGCACCTTTACTTCATTTTTGAGATCAAATAATACCAATAAATGGGATGCTCAAGAACTACTTGGAAAAGCATTCTATTTCTTCGAGGGATCAAATAATACCAATAAATGGGATGCTCAAGAACCACCCGGAAAATATATTTTTTGATTCTATCGATCAAATAATACCAATAAATGGGATGCTCAAGAACCCCACTTGTTTGATATCCGCTTATCAGAAGATCAAATAATACCAATAAATGGGATGCTCAAGAACGTCCGGTATCGGGGCATCAAGTGGCGGTGTGATCAAATAATACCAATAAATGGGATGCTCAAGAACCCGCATTGCTACCGGTATTACAGAAGACCGATCAAATAATACCAATAAATGGGATGCTCAAGAACTATTCGCTTTATCTAAATTTGATTGAGTTTGATCAAATAATACCAATAAATGGGATGCTCAAGAACTTGGCATCAAGCTTTGCCTCTGCAATGTCGGATCAAATAATACCAATAAATGGGATGCTCAAGAACACGTGTTGTAATCGATGGTCATAAGTGCCGATCAAATAATACCAATAAATGGGATGCTCAAGAACATAACTCCTTGTTTTACATTTCTGATGATAGATCAAATAATACCAATAAATGGGATGCTCAAGAACTACCATTGATAGGTCATCTCTCCGGATGCGATCAAATAATACCAATAAATGGGATGCTCAAGAACGCCATATTGGTGAAAGCCTCGGAGTTTCCGATCAAATAATACCAATAAATGGGATGCTCAAGAACTAAAGCATTCGTGATTACTTTGTGAGTGTGATCAAATAATACCAATAAATGGGATGCTCAAGAACACTTTCCGACCTCTACCGCCGTCTGTCTCGATCAAATAATACCAATAAATGGGATGCTCAAGAACCACGTTAGGTTGGGATACATGTTCATGTACGATCAAATAATACCAATAAATGGGATGCTCAAGAACTGGCGGCCATAGCAGCCGTCGGCGGGCTCCGATCAAATAATACCAATAAATGGGATGCTCAAGAACACGACGGTTGCTTTTCTCAATCTCTTCCTGGATCAAATAATACCAATAAATGGGATGCTCAAGAACGACACGATACCGATATACCCGGTATCTGAAGATCAAATAATACCAATAAATGGGATGCTCAAGAACCATTATGTATACCCGTATTGAAGGGTTGGAGATCAAATAATACCAATAAATGGGATGCTCAAGAACCTGGAGCTCTCCTGTTTCGGTGCATAGACGGATCAAATAATACCAATAAATGGGATGCTCAAGAACACTCTTTCAGTCAACTTTTCGCCGGTATAGATCAAATAATACCAATAAATGGGATGCTCAAGAACGTCTCTCTTAATTGCTTTTGCTTGAGCCAGATCAAATAATACCAATAAATGGGATGCTCAAGAACGCGGATGAATACTCGATACCTGAGCCTTTTGATCAAATAATACCAATAAATGGGATGCTCAAGAACATCATCCGCGATGCATATCAGTTCATCCGGGATCAAATAATACCAATAAATGGGATGCTCAAGAACTTGTGCACCATCGTGTGAGTTGGTGCAGTTGATCAAATAATACCAATAAATGGGATGCTCAAGAACGATATATTAATTAATATCTTTTTTAATCTGATCAAATAATACCAATAAATGGGATGCTCAAGAACTTTGCGAAACATTGAGTGAGCTATACAATGGATCAAATAATACCAATAAATGGGATGCTCAAGAACAATTTATAATCCGAAAAATGTAGAAGATGTGATCAAATAATACCAATAAATGGGATGCTCAAGAACCTATTTTTTTTGTATGTGGTGGAAGGTGGGATCAAATAATACCAATAAATGGGATGCTCAAGAACGCCTGAAGAGGGCGACAGATATGAAAATTGGATCAAATAATACCAATAAATGGGATGCTCAAGAACTTGGGCTCCACCATCCTAAACGTTCACGTGGATCAAATAATACCAATAAATGGGATGCTCAAGAACTATTATTTAGGCTTGAACCGATTTACCTACGATCAAATAATACCAATAAATGGGATGCTCAAGAACAACGGCGACGATTGGTTTTGACAATCTGAGGATCAAATAATACCAATAAATGGGATGCTCAAGAACGTCAAGTAGTCCTCCAACTTTTCAGATTCAGATCAAATAATACCAATAAATGGGATGCTCAAGAACTGATCTCGCTAAAGCTTGATCTTGCGAAGCGATCAAATAATACCAATAAATGGGATGCTCAAGAACCAGTCGGCACTCGTTGATTCGCCTTCGATAGATCAAATAATACCAATAAATGGGATGCTCAAGAACATATACATTGAGGTGTTAGCTTATGAATAGATCAAATAATACCAATAAATGGGATGCTCAAGAACGGGTAAGTGTTAATAATCTTTATATGGTTCGATCAAATAATACCAATAAATGGGATGCTCAAGAACAATTCCTTGAACACGATACGATCTGCAATCGATCAAATAATACCAATAAATGGGATGCTCAAGAACACAATTTGAAGCAGATTGTTGGAGCTTATTGATCAAATAATACCAATAAATGGGATGCTCAAGAACGACGAAGGCTACTACCGACGCATGGAGCGAGATCAAATAATACCAATAAATGGGATGCTCAAGAACATCTGAGCTTATTCTATCACATAATGTGCCTTATTTATAGGACTTCAGCGTATTTTATGTCATTGAATTTTAGCAAAAAAGTTGTATTTTTATCTCTAAATTGGTTTAAGAATCGAATATTTTTTTCTGTTTGTTGGTTAATATTATTGAGAATATAGTCATGAAATAAGTAGGACACGGATTGAATATCATGACTCTCAATTTCATAGTCTTCTTTAAAATCGACAGAAGATAGTTTAATAAAATTACATGGTAGGAGGTTTATTAGATTATCTGCATTAATACTTTCATTATCAATCAAAAAAATAGTATCATCATTTCTTTGACAACCAATCCAATAAATTGTTTCATCATCAACTGGAAAATCAATATAAACGATTTTTAATTCATTTCTATGAACAAATAATTCTAAGTTATACAACATCACATATTTCTCACTCAATGTTAGTTGATCATCCTCAATTTGCATCATTCCAAGAATAGATTCAATCTTAAAATCATTTAGCTCTAAAAAAACATGATGATTTAATCCTGTTGTTAAAATTCTTTCAAAAGAATAAATACCAGAATCTGTTTTTAAATCATGTATACCATTACGTATGGTTTCAATTGAAAGAAATTTTTCTGGATTTTGAGAAATAAAATCAGACAGCTCTATAGAAAATTGTGACTTTGCTTTAAAGTTCAAATTTGCTTCTATATTTGTGGAACTATATGGAAAATAGATTAGAGATAATTTTAATTCAAGGGGTTCTCCATCATTTGTTTCTAATTTCAAATCTTTCAATTTTCTTTTTGCATTAGTTGCTTGAATTAAACAAGAAAGCATCTCATCTTTATTATTTTGAGTTGCTATAATGTTTACATCTGACTCCAACGGCAGTACAAACACATGTCCTGTCAAACCATTAAGAATCTTCATTATTTAATCCTCCTATTATGAGTGTCCTATCAGCAGTAGTGATGTTTTCATCAAGATTATGCGTATTATTTATATTTGTTATGTGTTGATATTGCAATTCGGATATGATCATATATCGAATATCACCTTCCGCTGGTGCGTTCAGTCGAATTCTTTTGGAAATAGTTTGTGCACAATCTTTGTTAATACATAATTTCGCATATACTGAATATTGAACGCGGATAAATCCATCATTCTTAAGATATTTAATAAATTCACGATATTGTTTTATTTGTGGTTTCGTCTTGACTGGTAAGTCAAAAAATATTAATAATCTCATAAATCGAAAATTATTCATCATCAAAAAGAATACCTTTACTCAGATCAAAGAATAGCAATTGATCCGAAGTATAATTTAAAAAACCAATGTATGCATCAACCATGTCTTCGATGGCATCATTTAATCGAAACCACTTGTTATTGATAAATATCTTACATTGCAATATTTCTATAATTTCTTGTTTTTGCACAATCGTGAAATCATTTGTAATATTTACAGCAACCCATGCATCTATGATTGCTCGAAATGGTTCTATAAAATCATAAACTAGATTAAATGCATTGGATTCACCTTTATGATGAATACCTAATTGTGTAATCAATCCTCTTGATACAATACATTTAGAAATATAACTGGCGACGATTTTATATCCATAGTTCATAGCAAAATTTATTGCATCTGGATCTCCTCTAATGAAATCTTTTCCAAATAATGCAGAAAAATAAATTCTTGCACTTGCTCCCTCTCGATTGGTTTGATCATCATTATAGATTGTATTTCTATATTGTTTAAGGGTATCAATAGGAGCCTCTTTCACCTTCAACAATTGAAGCACCTGTATCTCGGAATTTATCTTTTGTTCCACAATTTTTTTCCACAATTTTTTCTTTCGTGTAATTTTCCAATTTATCTGTTTATCTAACTGTTTGAATACCAATGAATGCATATTGAACGGTTGAAATACGCCTACAGGATCATTTTTCTGGTCACATATAACAATATTTACATTATTTTCCATAAGTTTTGTAATCAAAGGAATTGTGATAACCGTTTTATTATGTGAAAAGATTACCGTGTCTAGATCCGTCAATGGTATATTATGATATTCATCTCCCATCGTAATTTTCATTCGATTCATATTCAATGACACTTTACACTCAGCACCAATTACTATCGTTTTCCAACTCATAGTAATAACCTATAAATAAAAAAATGGAGTAGCCACTATTAGCTACTCCTGATAGTTTTCGAATTAATCTTATTCTTCCACATTCCATTAATTCGTATTATTTGATCGATTTTATTTTATCACTTCCCGGCAAATTTGCCAAGAAAATTTTTCTTTTCTTATTTTTGAATATTGATTTACTGCACGATTAGGTCCCGCAATTTGTAATCCATCTTTTGTCTTCCAATAACGAATTCCAAGAATCGAGTATTTCAATTTAACATATTCCGTATCATTTTTCGAATCATGAATGTCTTTTGGTTTAATGTTTAGATTATTCACTACTGGCTTATATTGTCCATAAAATTCTTTTGGGGTGCATGGACGATTAATAACAAGACCTACAAAGGCTAGAGATTCTAAATATTCCCAGAAATTATTCATATGTGTTTTCAGGAACTTTCTAACGGATGCTTCTAATCGTTTTCGATCTTCAATAACAATCAAGTTATCCAAACAATAGTCAATCATTTGATCAGGAACAATATCTTTAAACAAGCGTGCATTGAGGGCATTATTATATTTATTTTTTAAATTAAATTGCTCTTCAATCATTTTTTTATTCGCTAACATATCCCCATAAATCTCATTATAACTGAAATTATAAATATGCTTTAATTCTAGTTTTTGATTCACTATACTACCAATATTAAACTTTTGTGGCATTTGTGTACATGTATCGTAGATAATATCATTTCGAAATGCTCGGAAGCGGAAATAATATGTTTTAATATCCCCCTTTTCATCAATTAAATCTGATTCTTTGTAGTAGTCTCGAACCAGTTTAATATATTTTTCTTTATTAATATTACCATCTGGATCAATGATCACTTTTGGAATATGAATCGCAACATGTTTTGCTTTGCCTTTTTTATCTTTCAGCTTATAAAAATCAACCGTAGCACATTCGATGCTACTAAAAACATGTTTATCATTGTTTATTCCTAATAGTTCTAATACTCCTTTCTCTTTTTTATCTGATTGTGGATAAATCGTTGCATTAAAGAATGCACCTTTGAAATTTTTCTCCGCTTTTAATGAATATAGAGGTACACATGATTTTATCTGTGCTATCAAAGAGTCTTTATCATTAACATATTCATTATATGTATTCTCATACATTACACGTACCCAATGATTGGTTGTCATTATTTCATCTCGATCTCGTTTAGACATCTGAGCCATGAATTTTTGATAGGCTTTAAAATTAGGACGTCTGTCATAATTCGGATAGTAATTGGACAATACATGATCTGCAATGGCTAGCATGGCAGCATCATGCGCATGATGCTGATCACCCAAACTACGTGTTTTGTTCATATTGAAAGCGCGACGATATACTTTCGTATATTTTGACTGCAAAGCAACAATATGGGTCTTAAATTCATTGACTTGATTATAGGCACGAAGGATACTCATAAATTCTTTAATTATATAGCGTGTATCCACCAAATTACGATTGATAAATCCTTCTAAACTATCCGTATCTGCTAATAAACAACGTTCTCGTTTTAATTCATTAATCAGTTTCAACTCATATAGCTCTTTAATACGTTGTTCATATTCTTTAGAAGTTACAATATGACCAGACTCATCTCTACATTCGCCGGATTCAATATATTGTAAAGGCAAACGATTCGACTTTTTAGCATTATGTTCATGTGTAATCAACATTAAATTGCCCATTGAATTGTCACCAAACCCACGAGGTAATACGTGATCAATTTCATAGTTTTCTAAACGATTAATATCTATTGGATCTCCTGATAATAAATCTCGACCGTTTTGTCGAATATACAATTCCACTTTCTGTCTATTTTTCGATAAATAAGACTCAATTGTGTCCCATTCTGATAATTGTTTATTTGGATGTAATCTATGTTTTTTATCTTCATGGATTTGTTTCATCAAATCATCATACAATTTTTTCATCTGATCATGATGGTTAGTTGTCATCTTACCTTTATTTTCATTATCAAAATCTCTAGCCGTTTCAATAACCACACGATCTGGAACACCATAAATGTCAAGAATTCCACTATAGACTTTTAGACACTCATTTAGAGAACGAATAACTGGACGTGCAACAGGAATCACTGGTTTTCCATCTTCCATCAACAAATCAATACCTAATCGGTTATCCTTTTGTAATTTCTTTATATACTTATTAGATAAGAAATTTCTTGGTTTTCCATTAATATCTGTAGCATTTGTGATAATGGTCATTTGTTCATTTTTGACATCTTTTTTATTATCGCTAAACAATTTTTCCAACAATGTATTACCATTAACATCCATCACTTCTTTAAAAATAAATTGTTTTGAGAATGAATAAAATCCTTTCGATTGCAAACGAGCTAATTTTGAAGCTAAATCTTTATTTTCATATAACTTTTCAAAATATTCACGCTTTGTCAATTCTTCATCATATAAATTGATATATAAAACAATTTGTTCTATTTCATCAATTTTGCTACTATTTTCAAAAATTTCCATTACTGAATCCAGTTTTAATTTAGGAATTAATTTAACAATGGATTGGTATAAAGTAATCGAATTATTAAATCTTTTTATATTCGATGGCATATTTGTGCCAAAAGCATCTAAATCTAATGCGCCACAAACATCTTTAAATGTAACTTGTTTTTTTACTAAGAACAATTTGTCAAATAAAACTACTTTATCCTTTTGCGTCAAATAATATGTATCCCCATTTTTATCTGAAGCCATAAGATTATTCATTTCATTGGCAATACTGAAAACCTCCGCCAATAATGAACCCTTTGGTAAAGCATATTCATCAGGAAGATACGTACAACGAGAGATCATACGTTGTTTCCATGCTGTAATTGTATCCTCTAAATCAACAGCTTGCTTTTCAGAATATTGATAACTGTATTTGAATTTTCCTGTTTTCTTGATCCAAGCGTTTTTACCATCTTCTGATAATGGTCCAACATAATATGGAATTCGAGCTTTAATTATATCCAAGCAAATATCAATAAATGAATTAGAAATCTTTGGATTGTATTTTTGTTGCTGCTGTAGAATGGCACGTGCTTCTTTCACATACAATCCGTTTGGATAATTATTTGTCAAATTTTTGACGACTTTCAAAGATTTACATCCTTGTTTTTTCTTTTTGTCTGACAGATTCATCCGTCCTTGAATGTCATCTTTAACTTTTTTATATTCTTCAGGATCTGATGTTTCCAAAGCATAGATATCTTTCATCTTATCTAGTTTTTCGACTGCAATTTCACATAAATAATTATGACTTTTTAAGGTTTGCGCTATTCGAATCAAATCATGCAATTCGATAAGACCTTGTTCAAGATCACTCAGATCATCGCGTTTTAATAAATCATTGATATTTACAGTTTTCTCTAAATCTAAATTCTCATCTAAAACTTGCAATTTTGCTTTATACTCATTTAATAAATTGCAAACTTCTTTTAATGCAGAATCATCACGTTCCGTCTTGCCATAATTACCATGAGTTATATAGCGCTTAATCTCCGATTGGCCAATCTTTCTTTGTTCAAACAACTTCTTTAGTACTGTCTCATCAAAACCCTGTTGATCATCAAAATCTACATAGGAATCAATTAATTCATGAAATTTTTCGACAAATAGAGGAAAAGTAATTGATTCTTTTTCAAAATTAACCGTTTCCATTAAAAAATGACCTCTTGTCTTGCAAATATTATAAAGACAAAGAATCAGTTCACGTGTTGATACTTCTTCGCTCAACGCTCTTTTTCGTAAATGATAAACGGTATCGTCTTTTGGTCGATGAAAAATATCAGAGTTTACAGTATATGATAGATAATCTGGTTGAGATATTTCTTCCTTTGACACAATATGAAAATCGCAAAAAGCATCTAATAACTGTCTTTCACGCCATTTTCTGCGTCGCTGATTTCGTCTTGCACCACGAGCTAATCGCGACTCCTGTGCCGGTGTAGCCTGGTTAAAGATACGTACTCCCATATCAATCAAGTGGTTTTGTTCTTGATTAATTAATGCCCATCCTACTGAACCCACTCCAATATCAAGGCCTAAAGTTATTTCTCCCATTTTTTCTCTCCTTTTTAGTTTATATTATTTAAATTATATCAATTGATAACAATATTTAAATACCAATGATTTTCAAGAATAAGTCATATTTTAGTTTTTTATATAATACCATACAATATATCCGTTTTTTAAGACACATAAATATTATTGACATGTTTTTTTACGAAAAAAATAGCCGACATTAATCATGCCGACTATACCTTCCATCTACCTAATCTTCCAACTTGTATAAAATTCCTTGTCTTAATTACATGGATATTCTAGTAAAAAATAGAGCTTATAACCTTTTTCCTATTTTTTTTTAGCAATTTTATCACCAATCATGTCATGAATAAATAAATTCTTTCTATTTTAAAAGTCATTATTTTTTTCCTAATGTATTACTGTTTTTTGCAGCTGCTTTTGCTGACATCGTATTCGTTGCTTGCGACAACGAACTTGTAGGTGCTACAGGACTAAACAATACTTTACCTGTACCACGATATACATTAACGAACCCTTCACCACTAGCTGCTGAACCTATCAATGTTTTTGTGGTTCTTTCGACAGTAAAATCCAAATCACTCGACCAACACATTGCTAAGTTTCCATCAATTTTTAATTCTTCATTATTTAATTCAGCAACCACTAATTCAATATAAGGTACATTGCTTTCTAAAGCCGCTACACCATTTCCAACCAAACTCAAGTTAAAGAAACCTTCGCCGCCAAGTGCTGTAGAAGATAAATTCTTACGACGATCTAGTTTTTGTGATATTGTTGCAGAACAAGCATAGAAAAGTCCATCTTCAATTGTCATTCCTTTTCTTCCCCAAGAACCTACATCCATCAAGATAATGTATTTATATGTTGGTTCTAATGCCAATAAACCCGTACCAGAATATACCGGCTTAATAGCACTTTCCTTTGTGACGGCCCCTTTAAACATTTTACCCACAAAATCACCGACACCTTTTACTCCAGTACCAACATGAATATCACCAGCCATCCATTGCATGGCCCCTGACTGAATAATAACAGGATTTTTTTCATCTAGCTCAATTAGAACTTGACGGCGATGTACATTCATTTTGCTCATAAAGTAAGACGTTTGCGCTGTATACATAGAAACACTCGCATCTTGTATATACTCTAATACGCTAAAGTTTTCTTTTCTTTCTGTAATCTTTCGAATTTCATTTTCTAAATTTTTAATTTTCATTTTCTCTCTCCTTTTTAGTTTATATTATTTAATTTAAATCATTTAGCTAAGACATCTACAGAAGCCAATCACAAAAATAAGACTTTTTTTCTTTTTTTAAAGATAACATACAATATGTCTGGTTTTGTGGACTCAAAAATACTTTTTTTATTAATTCTCTTAATATGATAGAAAAATAGCCGACATCAAATAATGTCGGCTACACCCTCCATACAAGTAATGCCCCAACTTGTATACTATCCCTTTCCCTTATCACAGTTATAGTATACATTTTTATATGGGTAAATAATTGGACTTTAATCAATATTTAAG
>AUXO017869730.1_pt1 | contig 11106 bp, 11 predicted proteins | sample 768731 | NCBI WGS metagenome assembly AUXO01 (sample SAMN02715735, study PRJNA202380) | gut metagenome | biome: sheep rumen | host: Ovis aries | place: New Zealand: Palmerston North
ATCACGGCAGGGATATTCGACCTATACTTCTTCTTAATAGCTGGTGTTATCAATCGTAATATTTCAGAATATATCACTTTAAGTTCTTTTCCTTTCAAAAAGCCCTGAATAGTAATAGAGATAGACTTTTTGAGGATTCCATATCGTGCATATTCGCGTAACAAACGAAAGTTCCCAAGTTGTTTGAAACGGTTAAATGCCCTTTTAAGAGTACCTCCCCGCATGTGCTTATTTAGCAATGGTTTTGACATATTTTAGCTTCTTGTACAAGCCACAAACTAAGTTCACACCAGTCATGAGAGCCGAAGATAAAGGATTTATGTGCTCTGTCTCATGAAAAAGTTTATAATGCCACTTGATAAGCGTCCCATATCCATGAGTGCTGATACTGCCACTTCGTCCACGTCTATACTTCGCCAAGCACTCATCAAGGAGGTAGCAGTCTGCTTTCTTGCAGACCTTCAGCCACATCGCATAGTCATTGTTTTTCTTGATGTCCTCAATCTGTATCAGTCCTACCTTATCCCGGTCGTACATTACAGTCAGACATCCTGGCCAGCAGAATGCAAACATCCCTGCCTTTGTGACATGTTTAGGCCCAGTAATCAGAACACCTGTCTCTTTCGACTCCTCATTTATCTCACAATAGTTAGTATATGAAAAGGCATAGCCATGCTCTTCCATAAACTTTATCTGCTTCTCCAGTTTAGTAGGCTCCCACAGATCATCGCTATCAAGGAAGGCTATCCATCGTCCCTGAGCATTCCGCAGAGCCGTATTCCGTGAAACTGCAGCCCCACTGTTTTGGGCATTCTGAAAGACTTTGATACGCCCATCAGCCTCTCTCAAAGCCATAACACGACGCATCGTATCATCGGTAGAACAGTCATCCACAAAGAGGATCTCCCATTCCTGATATGTTTGAGCTTGAACACTACGGATTGCGTCTTCTATGTATTTACAGCAATTATAAGAGGGCATAATTATTGAAACCAATCCCTCTCTAGTCGTTTCCATTTCCTGTATTCTTTTCTTGTGTAACTGGATTCTGTACTTCCTTCTCTAATATTCTACAAGGCACGCCCACAGCCGTTTTCCCTGCTGGCACACTCTTATTCACCAATGTCATAGCCCCAACCATAGCATTTTCACCTATTTCAACATCTCCTTTAGGCGCAACTACATAAGCACCCATTCCAATGTACGCATTATCTTTAATTACAATTTGATTATGTCCTTGTTTGTGACCATGGCAAGCAAAATACACACCATAAGAGATGGTAACATTTTTACCTATCACAATCTTATCATAACACAGGTCATCAAGATAACATCTCATTCCAATAAATGTACCTTTACCTATCTTATAACCGCACAATCTATAGAAGCTAACTCGAAGACCATTAAACGGAATGGTAGGAACAAATACGGCTGAAAACCATTTACGGATAGTTTTTTTTACAGCACCCCATAATGATATTTTGTACCATCTGGGAATCTTTTCTTCACTTACACCAGGGTGGCGAAGTTTATAAAGCCACTTTATCAATCCCATTATATACTCACTATTAAAATACTAAGAAAATAGCTCTAACACTTTGGTTGCATTTGAAGGATCCAATTCCCAATATTTCGAATCTTCTAATTGCTTTTCTATAGACTTACAATTACGATATTTATACAGCTTTGCAGGACTACCAAAAACAATTGAATATGGCTCTACATCTTTATTAACAAAGGAATTAGCACCTACGACGGCACCATCTCCAATTTTTATCCCTTGCTTAATAATACAGCCTGAGGCGATCCACACATCATGTCCAATAATAGTTTTCGTACCCAAAACGCACTTATCCCCCATCAAAGTCGGTGAAATGGACAATTCGTCAATAGAATGTTCCATCCCACCAATTTGTACACCTGATGCTATACAGGAATAATTGCCAATTTCTGCACTGTTTAAAACACAGTTTCTACCTATATAGCAATACTTCCCTATTTGGCAGTCTCTCATAAAAGTGCCAGCATCTACACGTGAACTCAAAGATAAACTGTTCTTACGAAGTTTGTAGAATGGCCATTTACATAACTGCATCAATGCTATGATATAACCCGTTATTGACATTATTATTTATATAATGATGATGAATCGTAACACAGTTCTGGCAATGCATCGTATATTGTATCTATAGCCTCATGACATTCATCATAGAACTTTCTCCAAATGCCAATGTTCTTTATTGAAACTTCAGGTTTCAGGAACTTACCTTTATTGACATGGTCCTCCGCACTTAATCCTAAGAAGTTCAATATCTTGAGTCGAGTTTCATCGTATTTAATGATTAAATCTTCAAAGCGTACATACAGGATATCATCATCCAGGACTATGTTATCACGCAATGCTTTAGCACGAGAGATATATTTCAAGGCAGCCTCTTTTGTCTGATAATGCTTATCCAGGTTTTCTCCCCACTGAATATCGTCGACATACATATCCCTTGGATCACGATCTATGATAATCATCTTGGCTTTTGTGAAATAGCGGTGTATCACTTGGGTGTTATTAGGAGATACCGCCTGATCCAATATAACAAAAGGATGCTCGTTATCATTGAATCGTCCTTCGAAAAGTCGATAGAAATATTTTTTCGTTGCTTCATTAAACTGTTCCTGTGTTGGATGAGCGAAATAGCAAGTTTCAATATTTCTATTAGCCGTCTTTAACTTTCCCTTAGAAAGATACTCAATGGCCCAACGATATCGATCTGTTACGTACTTAATATAACTTTTCTTGAACTTATAGTGATAGAAATCAAACTTATAAGTATATTCCGACAACTCATTTACATAGTCTTGTGTGATGTCCATGAAGTTTTTGGAAATAGTCTTTTTCAGATTAAATCCTGCAGGGGCAAATAAGCCTTTACCATTTCTACAACCTTTCCTACATAATTCCAAGAAATCACTAATAGCAGCTGAAGAGTTGATAAATTCCCAATTGTTTATCAGCGCATTTTCCATCTGCACAATACCATATGGATCTTTTATGAATCTAATTTCCGCATTAGATTCATAGAAATTTCTGAATTCTTTCAATAGGTCAACCATCGCGCTGGAACCTGAAGTAAAAAAACCAGAAACATCAACGAACGTTATATCTTTCATTCTCAGCTAAATTATGCATGTATATGAATGTTGTACGTATCTAAGGCATCCCTTAGGACAACAAAGAAATCATTGATATCCTCTGGTGTTATCGTACCTAAAGAACACAGACGGAATGTGTTTGTGGTACTTATTTTTCCTGGATAAATTGTAAATCCACGCTCATAGCAGTAATCGTGTACCTTCTCAAAGCTCCAATTAGGATCATTTGGGTACTTCACGGATACTACAAGACCAGACTCAATCTTTGGATCTATAACTGTTTCCAGTCCAAGTTCCTTTACCCCTTTACGTATAGCCTCATACACTCTGCGATGACGGGCAAACTTGGCTTCCTCACCAACCTCAAAGTATTCTTTCAATGCTTGAATTGTTGCATAGATAGTCTGAACAGGAGGAGTGAAATGCATCTCACCGGTCTTCTCAAAATATTCATACTGCAAGTAGAGGTTGCAATAGTAAGATCTTGTAGGGTAGTTCTTAGATGCTTCAATAATATCCCTGCGGCCAATAATGAACGAAAGACCTGACATGGCCATCAGTCCTTTCTGAGCAGAAGCCATACAGAAATCTACATTGTCCTTAACGATGTCAAAAGGTATCATACCCAATGATGACGTGGTGTCGACAATAAAGATGGCACCATGTTTATGAGCTAGAGCACCTATCTCACGAATAGGATTCAACACTCCCGTTCCTGTTTCATGATGTGTTGTATAAACGACTGCAATATCAGGATTGGCTTTTAGAGTATCCTCTACCTGTTTCAAATCCGGTTGTTCAAAAACTGATGATTTGAGGTCAATATGCGGCATCCTGTAATGCTGGCATACTTCCACGGCACGTGTACTATAAGCACCATTATTTATGACAAGTATCTTCTTTCCCTCAGGAAGCAGAGAATTCAGACAAATATCAATATTGATTGTACCTGATCCACAGAAGAGTACAGAAGTATATTCTGGTTCAGGAGCATGAGCCACCTTACACAAATCACTCCGCAAGCCCTTCATTAAGCCTGCAAATTCTTTCTCACGGGGACATATATCAGGAACTACCTGCGCATATTTAACACTATCGCTAGTAGTAGCGGGTCCTGGGTTTAGCAAGACATTCCGCTTAATTGGTTTTAAAACTTCCACAGTTATACTTATTTGATTTAACTATTTAATATTAGGAATAATATGACTCTCTGCGTAAACAAGATCATCAGTATCATCTATCTCATACCACAAAAGTCCAGGAACATTCAAGACATACACAGGACTTACATGCTGAGACATAGAGAGAAGTTCATATTCATAGCCAAGTTTGGGCTTTTCTTCCACAATCTTAGCATAGTCATCACACATCTTCTTATAGAAATGATTGCTGATTTTGTGAATGCCTACAAGTTCGCCTTTGAAATGTAATTCTTCTTTGTTGACAGAACAACGAGTAAGGATGTTTCTTTCATCAGACTCCACATAATACTGGTCCTGGAATTTGGTCACAGGAGTAATCAACATCACATCAGGTTCCGGACAATCAAGAAGAGATTGAATTGCCTTCTTTTCGAATACGAGATCAGACTCCAAAAGTATGAAATCATCTTCACCAATGACGTTCCTGCTATTATACAAAGTATACATGCTGTTTGTCTTTGCATATCTAGGGCTAAAGACACATTCTATACTTTTGTCCTTCTGAGCAAGAGCCTCATAATGTTCCCTATGATAACCCGTTCCTATAATGATGCGTTCTATTCCACATTCTTTGAGGGTACGAATACTACGTTCCACCATAGGAACGCCCCCCACAGGAATAAACCCTTTGGGGATAAGTTCCGTTCTTTCTCCGAAACGTGTCCCCATTCCCGCTGCCATGATAACCGCCGTTCTTACCATATTAATCTTTTTTCAAGAATGACATGAGTGCTTCCTTGTTCTGAATAGGCGTGGTAGTCGGACGACCAAGGTCTTTACGATTACCCTTCTTTACCTTCACTTCGAGAAGGACTGGACCTTCATAAGAGGCGAGAGGCGAGAAATGAGAGGTGAGAAGTTCTTCCAAGTATTCTTTGGTCTCAACGCTATAGATGGCTTTATATCCTACAGCCTTAGCTATTGCAGGGAGATCAATGTTCAAGCCGACAGTAGGCTGCCCTCCTACACTGTCATGGGCACCATTATTGAAGACGACATGAACGAAGTTCTTGGGTTGTTTCTGTCCTACGATGGCCATGCTACCCATATGCATAATCGTAGCTCCATCACCATCAAAGCACCATACCCTGCGGTCGGTCTTCTCCATGGCTATTCCCAATGCGATCTGAGAAGCATGTCCCATAGAGCCTACTGTCAGGAAGTCACGCTCATGGCCTTGGTTCATGGCTGTACGGTATTCAAACAGTTCCCTGCTTATCATACCTGTAGTAGACACAATACAGTCCTTTTCACCAAGAGCAGCAGCAACAGTCTGGATGGCCTCCTCGCGAGAGAGCGAAAGCTCTAATTGAGAATTTACAATTGATAATTGATAACTATCGAAGGTGTCCTTCTCAATCACCAGTGCATAACACTCCTTGGTACGCTGCATATACTCCACAGCTTTCTTTATCTGGGCTTCTGCCTTGTCTTCCTCCTTGGAGAGGACGGTATAGTCTATACCCATCGTATTCAGCAAGCCTGTTGTCACCTTACCTTGCTTCACATGCTGGGGTTCATCATGAACACCAGGTTTGCCTCGCCAGCCAATCACCAACAGAACAGGAATGTTGTATACATCTTTGTCTGTCAATGATGCCAGGGGATTGATGATATTTCCCTGACCGGAGTTCTGCATATAGACAACAGGTATCTGACCTGTAGCTAGGAAGTGGCCTGCTGCCAGTCCCATTGCCCCACCCTCGTTGGCGGCTATGATGTTATGCTGGGCATCAGCATGGTCGGTAATATATGCACAGAGATTCTTGAGCAGTGAGTCAGGTACTCCTGCATAGAAATCAATGCCGTAGTTGGCTAATGTGTCGTAAAAGAATTTTGGTGTTATCATCGCTACTTCTTTTTGGTTCCAGGAATCAGGTTTAATATCTGCTTAATAGGCATGCAGTATTCATCAGAGGCCTCTAAGCAACGTGTCGTCTCAAGGATACGTTCAGCACATTTAACCATAGCAGGATAAGCACTGCGAAGCATGTGATTGGCATAAATCACGATATTGATGCCCCAACTTGCCAGTTCTTCCTCTGTAAACTGTGCGTAGGTCGTTGGAACTGCAACAATAGGCGTATGATTATCCTTCTCACGGAAACGCTGACAGAACTCCTTGATATCCATACCATCCTTGTTCTTGGAGTGAATCATAATACCATCAGCACCAGCTGCCACATAAGCAAAAGCACGTTCCAATGCATCCTCAACAGGTTTGCCTGCTATCAAGCTCTCAATACGGGCTATAATCATGAAGTCACGGGTGACCTGTGCATCTTTACCAGCCTTTATCTTTGAGCAGAAGCCTTCTATGGAATCCTGTGTCTGCACAGCATCAGTACCAAACAGGGAGTTCTGCTTTAAGCCAACCTTATCTTCAATAATCACTGCCGAAACACCAAGTCGCTCCAGTGTACGTACAGTGAACACAAAATGCTCTGTCTTGCCACCTGTATCACCATCATAAATAACTGGCTTTGTAGTCACTTCCAATGAGTCACTCAAATCGTGTAGACGGGTAGTAAGGTCAACGGCCTCAATGTCTGGTTTACCTTTGCTGGTGGAGTCAGTCAGAGAACTGGCCCACATTCCATCAAACTCACGGATCTCATTGCCAACTTCAACCTTGGTGTGCTCTATGATAAGACCTGTCAGACCACAATGAGATTCCATAATACGTACAATAGGTTTGGCTGTGATAAGACGTCGAAGGGATTTCATACGAGCCTGGGGTGTTGTACCAAGAGACTCCAATTCCTCTGCAAGACCAGATGATGTAATACCTTTGGTATAAGGAATCTCTATCACTTTACCTCCCATAGCTTCCATCACTTTGAAGACCTCATCGCGGATGTACTTGTCTGGACCTTCCAACCAATCATCGCCATGGATGATATAGTCTGGTTTGTACTTCACCAGATTGGGCACATAGCTCCAATCATCCTGAGGCACCACATCTGCCACACCATGTATTGAACGAACTACGGTCTCTCGCTGTTCATACGTCAGGTATGGAAGGCGCTTATGAGTTGCGATGGCCTTATCCGTAAACAAACCAATGATGACATCACCATACTTAGCACCCTCGTTTATAATATTAATAAGCCCTGGATGCATAATGTCGGCAATCATGCCGAGATAAACTGTTTTTGCCATTGATATATGTTTTTAGTTTATTTAATTGAATGATCTTCAAGATATTTAAACAATTCTGGGTTATGGCTGATTGTATAATCAGAAGGTAACTTCGCGCAATTGTTCCTTTTCTCACTAAGATCTTCTAATTGAATTCCTTTAATAAAACCAATTATTTCTTCATTGTCCATAGCATTTATAGAATAGCCAATGCCCAGGCTTTCGACCTTTTTACTCAAAAAAGTACCTTTGCTTACAATGATAGGGGTTTTAAAGTAGATTGCCTCATATAATTTATTTGGTTCCGCATATCTCACGTTCACACTACTATAGTCATATGTCGCCAAAACCAAATCTATTTTCTCATAAATAGAAGGTAAATCCTGAGGATTTTTAAAGACACCATGAAAATGAATGTTTGTAAAATCCCTTTTCAATTCTTCGCATTTATCTTTCAAAAAAGGTTCTATATCTCCATAAACATGGAAAGAGTTTTCGGGGAAGTTTCTTACAAAGACCTCTGCAAAATTCACGATAGTTCTGTATCTGACACCACCGACAAAACCTATAGTCAAATGATTGATATCTGTCATTTTTCCTTTGTATGGAAAACTAGTAATCTTGGGATTGAGCCTATTTGGTACGATGATGATATTTGAGGGCTTGATTTCACCAAAGTGATAATCCACAAACCCCTCCGATGTCATTACCGTAGCAAATGACTTTTCAATAATCCTCTTATCCATCTTCCTCAACAAGTTCCTAATTATGCTGATCCTCATACTCGAATAAGGAATGTCAGACTCTTCATACAAATACGGTCTTTTACTTATTAAAGAGGCTCCCAGTGCAACATCAATGAAAAAATAATAGTATAGGACATCTTCATTTTTGTGTTTCTTATAAATTTTCCGAAGAGACTTAACAATAATGGCCAACCTCTTTAGATAACTATATGAAACACTCTGATGTCCGATGACCTCGACTTCGAACTTATCCGAAACGTTTGGGATATCCGTGTCCCATGAAAACCCATAGACTTTCACTTTATACCCATTGTCAATAAACTCTTCTACTCGCTTAAGGCATCTAGATTTGTATATCCCATTGAGCACAAAAACTATTTTTTTATTATTCATCATCTCAAACAAATTAAAAACTACAATTATTGATTTTGGTCGTAATAAAGGAAATTATATTTCGGGCCCTTTGTTCAATTGTCAATGCTTTTGCTTTTTCTATAGAAGCAATTGCTTTCTTACGTCGAAGTTCCTTGTCATCCCGCAGTTTTACTATGGCATTTGCTATTGCCCCCACATCATTTGGGTCAATCATAATGGAGTTATCATTATCCAAAACATCCCAGTTAAAAGGAAGATTGGAAGAGACAATCGGAAGGCCACAGGACATGGCTTCCACAATTGCATTACTGCAGCCCTCTGCCAACGTTGGAAGAACGAATACATCGGAAGCATTTAAATACTCGGGAATCTGTTCATGGCGAAGTCGTCCCTTGAACAAAATATTATCACATACAGGTTCATACTCACCCTTTCCTACAAAAATAGAGTACACTGGTTCACCTTTTATGCTATTTATAGCCTGTGAAACACGAAGACTACCTTTTCGATTAATAAAAGCCCCAACAAATGAAATGACAAATCTGTTTTCTGGTATGCCAAGTTTTTTTCTACATTCTGCTTTGTCCAATTTTTTAAACAAGCTACTATTGACTGCATTGGGAGAGACAAAACATCTTTCTGAAGTAGTTAATCCCAAGGAAACACTCTCTTCTTTGTTTTTAGTTGATACACAAATTACACCTTTAATATAATCTTGAATACTATTTGTTACTTCACCGGTAATCTGAAAAGCAGAAATAGAACTCTCTCCACTTGCTACAAACAATGGAATATTCGCTTCTTTTGCATAAGGATAGCCTTCTATTACGCATTTCCAAAAATGACAATATACTACATCTGGCTTCACAGGAAGCCATTTTAGAGCCCTCTTTATTGCTATTCTGCGGAAATATTCAGAAGGTTTGAACTTCCCAATTTTAAGATTGGAAAAAGATAAGTGATTTGGACGATATACCACAACATCTCCATCATATTCTCTTGCTTTATAGAACCGCTTGTTCCTAATTACACTGTACGGCGCAATTACATAACACTGATGCCCTTGTCTCGCAAACTCATCCACAAGCTGCTTGACAAAGGGATAATGCACTTTGTAGCGGTCCGGGTAGTCCGGGGTGATAATCAGTATGTTCATTAGGCTTTCTTTACAGGTAAGTTTATCCACGAGCCCCAGATAACATCCCACTTCTTGGGATGGAAAGGGACGCACCCCCCATGATGATAGAATGTGTATTCTCCGAAATAGATATTTCCCTTCACTTCATATAGATCTATTCGAACGTGTGGGATACCCTGAGATAGTTTAGAGGCAACCTCCTTCATCTCCTCAAAGCAGGCTGGTTTAGGTAATACTTTCCCTGACATTGGATGTACCTGTACCAGATCCAGATGATTGAAGTCCGCATCATAATAATCGAACTTCACATTTCCAGTTCCCCTCTCAGTTCCGATGAACAGAGCCTTCACTTCTCCATCAAAACAGAAGAATTTATAGTCAGGCAGGTCATTGTTCTCCGCCTCGATGAATTGCTCTGCAATGATCCTGCGAGGTACATTCTTATAGGGCCACTCCCGAAGGGTTTTGTAAATATCCTGCATAAGGCTCCGATTCAGTTTCTCAATAGCCTTCTCTTTGTCGAATGTGGACTTGTCCTTGCAGATAACCACACCCGTATTGCCCCCTCCATGAGTAGTTTTCAAGACAAACCGATTAGGCAACTTATCCCATTCGATATCCTCCGGCCTGTCCCACACGCCCAGAGTAGGAATTACATACTGCGAACCAATCTTCTGCGCCACAATCTCCTTGACAGCATATTTGTCAACCAGTTTGGTATATTCGGGGTTATGGTCGTGGAGTTTCAGCCACATCAGTTTCTCTGAATAGGTCTTTGGATTCTTCAAATTCAGCGTGTACCCCATCTTCAGGCGAAACAGCATCTTGAGATACATCTCGTCTGAATAGAGAAAGTTGGTTTTCATCACCAACTTGGTCAATATTGAGTTAACACTTGCCATTCTTTCTACCGTTCTTTATTTCTTGTGTTCCAAATAGTATATCATCTTGTCCCGATGCGATTCGCAGCAAATAAGATTCTCTGCCAACAGCTTTCTTTTCTTCGAAATCAGGGATGGCAGCCAGCCACGTCTCTTTCCAGCCAGATAATACTTGCCATAGCAAGGCTCGAACACCTCGCTCATTTTGTCTTCTGCCGAGGCGTAATACTTCCGGGTCTCTTCAGCAAGCCGTTTGTCATCCCGGAGAATCTTGTTAAGCTCTACGATCTTGATATCATAAGCACACTTTTCAAGGAATACCACAGATGGATTTTCAAGACACTGCTGATAAGGAAATATCTCATATCCCACTTTTCCTTCTTCAAAAGTGAGCATCAACAGCAGGCCCTCGTGCCATTTCTGTCCCCAGTTCCCTCTTCGGTCAAAGCAGAAGTTCCCCAGCCCATAGAAAATAG
>AUXO015181676.1_pt1 | contig 11105 bp, 15 predicted proteins | sample 768731 | NCBI WGS metagenome assembly AUXO01 (sample SAMN02715735, study PRJNA202380) | gut metagenome | biome: sheep rumen | host: Ovis aries | place: New Zealand: Palmerston North
ATGCGGATATGGCGGAATTGGCAGACGCGCCAGATTTAGGTTCTGGTGGGAAACCGTGCAGGTTCAAGTCCTGTTATCCGCATTTTAAGAATACTCGTATAGGCAGATTTCTTAAGCCCTATACAATTGGGACAAACGCCCGATCTCATTAAATATTATGATAGGAATTATAGGAGCACTAGATAGTGAAGTTACTTCACTCATAAAAGATTTATCTGATGTCACGAATGTAACTATAAGTGGCATCAATTTTTATAGTGGGAAAATCCATGATAAAGAAGTCGTTATAGCAAAATCTGGTGTAGGTAAAGTTTTTGCAGCTATGTGTGCAGAGGCTATGATACTTAAATTTGGTGTGGATAAAATTATTCACATAGGCATCGCGGGGCTACTTGACGAATCATTAAGCATGGACGCCGTCGCTATAGCATCATCTGTCGTGCAACACGATATGGACTCTACTGCTCTTGGCGATCCACCCGGAAAAATACTTGAGACAGATTTGACGTTTTTCCCATGTGCAAAAAAACTTATAGATGATTTTGAAAATATTTCTAAAAATCTTAATCTTAAATATAAAGTCGGTATCATCGCTTCTGGCGACCAATTTGTGACAAGCACTGAAGTAAAGAAAAAAATTGTCGATACATTTGATGCTATAGCTTGTGAGATGGAAGGTGCAGCGACGGGTCAAGTGTCATATGTAAATGGTGTCGACTTTATCGTCATCCGTGCTTTTTCAGATAGTGTAGGCAACAATTCAAAAGATGATTATTACAGTGGTAAGTTTGAAGCTTCTGACAGAGCAACCATGCTTGTAAAAGCCTATCTCTTATCGTAGGGCACCGAAAGGACCGTATGTTAAACTTTGACGAAGAAATTAAAAAATTTGAAAAAAGTCTTGAGCCCGATTCTATTGATGACGCTCTTGCAAGTTATGATATCACTGACATGAATGATATCACATTTGAAGCTATGAAAGGCATCATCAAGAATCAACAAAACCCTCTAAATCACTAATGCTATGGAGCCTTCAAGAGAAAACAAACAAATTTCCAATCGTTTCTATAATCTTGCTATCAACAGAGCTCTTGATAGAGATCTTTTTGGTGCAACTCTTCTACTAAAAAAGGCTCTCCTTTTCAATAGTAAAAATGCCAATGCAAGAAACCTTCTCGGTCTCATTTTTTTTGAAGAAGGTTCTGTGACAGAAGCTCTTGTAGAATGGCTCATAAGTAAAGAGCTTGTCCACACAGATTTTAATGTTGCTAACGAATATCTATCAAAAGTCCAAAATGATGAAAGATTAAATGATTATTTTGAAAGTATAAAGCTTTATAATGCTGCGATTGATGACATTTCTTTTGAAAGAAATGATCTCGCCATGATAAAACTATATAAATCTATAGAAAAGAATGACCACAACATAAAAGCCATGATGCTACTCTCTACTCTTCTCTTACAGATTAACGATCATATAAAGGCTGGTCATTTTCTGCTTAGATGCCAAAAGATTGATAATGGCAATACTTTTATCAATGAGCACATGGACTATGTCCTAAAAAACACAAAGCGAAACGAAGTAAAAGAGAAGCGTATCCAAAATGTCTATTCTCTTAAAAAGCTTGATACGGATGACGCAATCCTTCCTCGTAAATATATAAAACTTTCTGAAAATCAAAAAATAATTTTCATTCTTATTGGTATAATCATTGGTGCTCTATTTTATTCACTTGTCCTATCACCTCATAGAAGTACTAATTCTTATACAAATGATAACGAAGTTATAAAATATGCCAATCTTGTAAATGACCAAAATAAAATAATCAGAGATATTACAATTGAAAATAACGAGCTTAAAAAAAACTATGAAGATGCAAGTGTAAAACTTCATGCTTACGAAGAGCAAGATAAACTTTTTACTTCTCAATATGAATCTTTAAATAGCATCATTACAGATTTTGACTCAGGTTACATAAGTAGAGCTGCTAAAACTTATGTAGAACTTGATAAAGAAGCTATAACTGATGATGCTCTTATAACTCTTTTAAATCAAGCAAAATCTCGTATTGAAGGTATAGGAGCAAAAAGACTTACAGAGCTTGGCACAGAAAACTGGAATGCTGGAAATAGATCGTCAGCCATCTCATATTATCAGCTTTCTCTAAACATTAATCCTGACGACCCAGAAACTATGTTTTTACTTGCAAGACTATATCAAAGTTTTGATAGAAATACTGAAGCCAATCAACTTTTTGATAAAATCATAGCTCTTCACCCAGAATCAAACTATGCAAGAAGAAGTCGTGAAGCAAGAGGATATTAGGCGAGCTGTGCGAGCTCTATCCTTATCAGTAAAATTGTTATTGGTTGCAAATATCGTTATTTTTTGCTACAATAATTATCGCAGTCTTTTTTAGGAGGGTGTAATGGATAGTTTTATTTTTTGGTTTATGTTCGCTATTATTCTTTTAATATGCGCCGTTGTCCCTGTAGCCGTAACCCAGATTGCACAAATCGGTTGGATTCTCGGAAAAAACGGTGACGAAGAAGAATAAGCGATTTTTTTATTGCTTTCTTTTTTGTTCCTTTCCTAATTTATTATGGATGCAAAATTAAAAAGAACTTTAAAAAGCATGGTGATTGGTACGAGTATATACAATATAAGTTTAATCGTCATTTCCACTACTACCTTTTACATATATTATACAAAGAATAATGTTCCAGATTTTCACATACTAATCATTAAAAATGAGATTTCTTCTATTATAGGGTATATCATAAGCATCATAGGTCTTTACTCTATGGCTCTATCGCTTGAGAAAGCGATTTCATCAAATGATGCAAAGTATGCAAAAAATCATATGACTCTCATGAGTGTGATAAGACTGATTGTGTTTTGTTTAATACTCATCATTCTAATCAACAAAAATGTTTTTGGTATAACCGGTGGTATAATGTATGCGCTATCTGCTCTTGGTCTAAAGATAAGTGCCTACCTTTCACCACATATAGAAAAAAGATTAAAGTAGAGAGGCGTTAAATGTTATTTTTAGCCGACAATTCACTTGCAGAATCATTTATGATTCGTGGTATCTATAAGATGCCATTTAAATTTTTAGGTGGAGATGTATGGATTACCACTACAGCAGTATCATCTTGGATTATTACTATTATACTTCTCATCTTTGGTATCTATGTAGGATCTAAATTCAAAAATGCAAAAGACATTCCTTCTGGATTCCAAAACTTTATAGAGATGGCGATAGAAGCACTAAATGGTATGGCTGACAGTATCTTGGGTGAAAATAAATATCGCTTTATCAATTATATAGGAACTATCTTCTTATTCATACTCACAAGCAACCTTTCTGGTTTCATGGGCATGAGAGCACCTACGGCAGACTACGGAGTTACTTTCTGTCTGGGTCTTTTCACATTTGCAATCGTTCAATTTCAAGGAATTAAAAATAATGGTATCGGACATTTTACAGGTCTCTTCAAACCAATACCTGTACTTTTCCCAATCAATCTGATAGGAGAATTTGCTAACCCTATATCTATTTCACTGCGTCTTTTTGCCAATCTCCTTTCAGGTGTCATAATGCTTGGGCTTTGGTATGGTATGACTCCAATCTTTGCACAAATTGCCGTACCATCATTTTTACACGCTTATCTTGATCTCTTTAGTGGTTGCATACAAACTTACGTCTTCTGTATGCTTACCATGGTTTATGTAAACGATAAATTATAAATGCACATCGTGGCAATGAGTACTCAAACATTATCATAGGGGCGAGCTATGCGAGCCCATAACAATATAAAATAATAAATATTAATATTGGAGGAATATTTATGGGAATTTCAGGACAAGATTTTATTTACGGATGTTCAGCAATAGGTGCAGGTCTTGCTCTTATAGCTGGTATAGGTCCAGGAGTTGGACAAGGTATCGCAGCAGGTTATGGTGCTTCTGCAGTTGGTAGAAATCCAGGTGCAAGATCAGATATCACGTCTACTATGCTTCTTGGTCAAGCCGTTGCAGAGACTACTGGTCTTTATGGACTTGTTGTTGCTATCATTCTTATGTTCGTTAAGCCTTTCGGCTAAAATATCGTAGGGGCGAGCATCAAGACGGAGCGACATATTGCTCATTAAGTAACTCTGCGAGCCCGAAATTAGGAGAAAAATATGATTTTAGCTACAGACAGCTTATTTAGAATTATAGGCTTTGATCCGCAACTCATTTTTGATTCTATTATAACAGGTATAAATGTATTTATACTTTTCTTTGCATTATCATATTTTCTTTTTAATCCAGTACAAAAGGTTCTTAAAAATAGAAGTGAAAAGATTAAGAACGAACTTGAAAATGCCAAAGCTAAAGAAGAAGCTGCTACTGCTCTAAAAGCAGAGTATGAAGAGAAGCTTGCTAAAACTCGTGTTGAAGTTGAAAGCATCATGGAAGACGCAAGAAAAAATGCGAAAAAACTTAGCGAGAGTATCATCGAAGAGGCTAAAGTTGAAGCTCAAAATATAGTAGCTCGTGGCAACAAAGAGATAGAGCAAGAAAAAGCAAAAGCTGTTGATGATCTGAAGAATCAAGTCATCACTATTTCTACTCTTCTTGCTACAAAGATTATAAAAGAAAATGTCAACGCAAAAAATAACGATTCGTTATTTGAAGAAACATTAAATGAGATTGGAGCAACTACATGGCAAGGTTAGTTTCAAAAGTTTACGGCGAAGCCTTATATGAATTTGCAAAAGAAAATGATCAGCTTGAAAAGATGTATGAGGAAGCTCTTGACATCATAGATGTCTTTACTGACAATGCTGAGATAAGTGACTTTTTAAATAGTCCTAACTCAAGCGAAGAAAAAAAGATTGCTTTTCTTCACTCTCTTTTTGTTGACAATCTTTGGTCTGGACCTATCGCAAAAGTTTTTAAGTTTTTTAATATCAATGTTTCAAAAGGTCAAAATCCAAAGATATTAGACTTCCTTGCTATTGTTATCAAAAAAGGACGTGGGAAAGATATAGTTCCTATACTAAAGCATTTTACACATCTTGTTCTTCGCGACAAAAACATCGGAGAGGCAGATGTCACTTCTTCTTTTGAATTATCTAATGACCAAAAATTAAATCTTGAGAAGAAGCTTATAGATACCACTTCCTATGATCATTTTATTATAAACTATAAGGTAGATACCAATCTAATCGCAGGACTGAAAATTAAAATAGATGACAAAGTTTTTGATACAAGTTATAAGACAAAAATAGCTGATATAAGTAAAAATCTAAGGGGTTTAAAACTATGATAAATTTAAAACCAGAAGAGATTAGTTCTATCATAAAAGAACAGATATCAAAATACGAAGACAAAGTAGAGAGCGTTGAAGAAGGAACTGTCATACAAGTTGCAGATGGTATAGCGAGAATCTATGGTCTAAAAGACGCTATACAAGGTGAACTTCTTGAACTTCCACACGGTGTCTATGGTATGATACTAAACCTTGAAGAAGATAATATTGGTTGTGTTCTTCTCGGATCTTCAGATGAGATAAAAGAAGGCGACCCAGTGAAGCGAACAAAAAGAGTTATGTCTGTTCCTGTTGGTGACGCTATGATAGGTCGTGTTGTCAATGCAATTGGTGAGCCTATAGACAACAAAGGCCCTATCAATACTACAGGTACTCGTCCAATAGAGCGTATAGCACATGGTGTTATAGATAGAAAATCTGTTAAGACTCCTCTTCAGACAGGTATAAAAGCAATCGATGCTATGATTCCTATCGGTCGTGGACAAAGAGAGCTTATAATAGGTGATAGACAGACAGGAAAGACTGCTATCGCTATAGATACTATAATCAATCAAAAAGGTCAAAATGTAAAGTGTATATATGTTGCTATAGGTCAGAAGGCATCAACTGTTGCCAATATTGTTAAGACTCTTGAAGACTATGGTGCTATGGACTATACAACTGTAGTAGCTGCTACAGCAGCAGAGCTTGCACCACTTCAATATATCGCTCCTTATGCAGGATGTGCTATAGGTGAAGAGTGGATGGAAAAAGGTGAAGATGTACTTATCGTATATGATGACCTCACCAAGCACGCTGCAGCTTACAGGACACTTTCTCTACTTCTCAAGAGACCACCAGGGAGAGAAGCTTACCCTGGAGATGTCTTCTACTTACATAGTAGACTTCTTGAGCGTGCTTCAAAATTAAATGATAAATTAGGTGGCGGTTCACTTACTGCCCTTCCTATCATAGAGACTCAAGCAGGTGATGTATCTGCATACATTCCTACCAATGTCATATCTATAACAGATGGTCAGATATATCTTGAGACTGATATGTTTAACTCTGGTTTTAGACCAGCTATCAACGCAGGTCTTTCTGTAAGCCGTGTTGGTGGTTCAGCACAGATTAAAGCTATGAAAAAGATTGCTGCTCCTATAAGAGTTGAGCTTGCTCAATTTAGAGAGCTTGCATCATTTGCTCAATTCGGATCAGATCTTGATAAAGCTACAAAAGAGCAACTTGCGCAAGGAGAGAGAGTTCGTGAGATATTGAAGCAACCTCAATATAAGCCACTCCCTGTAGAAAAGCAGATAACTATAATCTATGCTGCAGAGAAAAGATATCTTTTAACTGTACCTGTAGAAAAAATTCTTGATTTTGAATCAGAGCTTTTCATGTATATAGAAAGTATCGACCCTTCTGTATTCTCTGATATAAGAGAAAAGAAAGAGCTTACTCCAGAAATTGAAGAGAAGCTTAAGAAAGTTATAGAAAGCTTTATGAAGTCAAAAGGTTACGAGGTGTAGTTTATGCCTTCAATGAAGCAGATAAAACAAAGAAAAAAGTCTGTTGATTCAACTGGCAAGATTACTAAAGCCATGAAACTTGTAGCCACAGTAAAACTTCAAAAGACTAAGCAACTAGCTACTGACGCAGTCCCTTATTTTGATGCCATGTATGAGACTATCTCTGACATGATAAAAAAATCAAGTGGTATAAAGCATCGCTATCTTTCAGGAAAAGAAGGTGCCAAAAAAGGTGTCATTGTATTTTCATCCAATAAAGGTCTTGCTGGCAGTTATAATTCCAATATAGTGAGAAAACTTTTTAGTGAAGATGCAACTTATGATTTTAATCCTGGCAACTCTCTTATTTATTCCATTGGTAATAAACTTCGCGATGACTTAAAGAGACGAGGTTTTACTATAGAGCGAGATTACTCTGAAGATATGGAAGATGTCCACTATGAAAATGTCACTATCATGGCAAGAGAGATACTTGATGACTTTGTTGCAGGTAAGATTAATGAAATCTATCTCGTATATACATTTTTTAAAAATACTATAGTTCATATACCAAGAGTTCTTAAGCTCTTACCTCTCACAAGTGTTGATAAAAATGATGAAGATACAGAGCTTCTTGGCAAGAAAACTTTTGTCGTTGCAAAATCATCATATGCAGATGACGATAAGATGCCTATGAATTATGAGCTTGAAGATGATGAGATGCTAAACTACACTATTCCACAGTACATATCAAGTCTACTCTTTGGTGCTCTTACAGCATCCCTTGCATCTGAAAACGGAGCAAGGATGACCGCTATGGACAATGCAACCAAAAACGCAAAAGAATTAAGCGAGAAATTAAATGTAGCATATAATAGAGCAAGACAAGGTGCGATAACTCAAGAGATTACAGAGATTGTCGCAGGTGCAAATGCAATATAAGGAGAACAATATGGAATTAAAAGGAAAAATCGTACAAATCATAAGTGCTGTCGTAGATGTGCAATTTGAAAATGGTGTTCCTGACATTAATTCAGCTTGTAAAGTTATGAATGGTGACAAGGTTCTTACCCTTGAAGTTGCTCAAGACTTAGGTGATGGCATGGTAAAATGTATCGCCATGGGACCAACAGATGGATTATCAAGAGGACTTACTGTCACATCTGACAACGAACCTATCAAAGTTCCAGTAGGTGAAGAGACTCTTGGTCGTATATTCAATGTCTTAGGTGATACTATAGATGAAGCTGGTCCATGTAATGCAAAATTACATTATCCTATACATAGACCTGCTCCAGAGTTTTCAGAGCAAGCTACAGAGAAAGAGATTTTGGAGACTGGTATAAAAGTAGTTGATCTTCTTTGCCCTTATCAAAAAGGTGGAAAGATAGGTCTCTTCGGTGGTGCAGGAGTTGGAAAGACTGTTCTTATACAAGAGCTCATAAGAAATATAGCTGCAGAGCATGGTGGTTACTCTGTATTCACTGGTGTTGGAGAGAGAACTCGTGAAGGTAATGACCTTTACTACGAGATGCAAGAATCTGGCGTCATGGATAAAACTACTATGGTCTTTGGTCAGATGAATGAGCCACCTGGGGCTCGTATGAGAGTTGGTCTTGCTGGACTTACTATGGCAGAATATTTCCGTGATGAAGCAGGAAAAGATGTGCTTCTCTTTATAGATAATATATTCCGTTTTACACAAGCTGGATCTGAAGTGTCAGCTCTTCTTGGTCGTATGCCATCAGCCGTTGGTTATCAACCAACTCTTCAGACAGAGATGGGTGCTTTACAAGAGCGTATCACTTCTACTAAAAAAGGTTCTATCACATCTGTTCAAGCTGTATATGTGCCTGCAGATGACTTAACTGACCCAGCACCAGCCAATACTTTCACACACCTTGATGCTACTACTGTTCTTACTCGTTCACTTACAGAGATAGGTATTTACCCTGCAGTTGACCCACTTGCTTCTACTTCTCGTATGCTTGATCCACTCGTAGTTGGCGAAGAACACTATGAAGTAGCAGAGCGTGTAAAAGAATGTCTACAACAATACAACGAACTTCAAGATATAATTGCTATGCTTGGTATGGATGAACTTTCTGAAGACCAGAAACTTGCTGTTGCCCGTGCAAGACGTATACAGAGATTCTTATCTCAACCTTTCCACGTAGCAGAGCAGTTCTCAGGAATTCCTGGAATCTACGTACCAGTAAAAGATACTATAGAAGGATTCAAGCAAATCCTTGAAGGAAAATATGACCACATACCTGAAAGTTGCTTTATGAATGTTGGTACAATTGATGGCGTAGTTAAAAAATACGAGGCTATGAAATAATGAATAAAATTCGTCTACAAATTATATCACCAAGAAAAATTCTTTTTGATGGTGAATGTACTATGCTTGAGTATAATACTACTGAAGGCTATGTTGGCATACTTCCAGGTCATGTAGCTATGACTCAAGTTTTAGCCCCAGGCAAGATGACCATCTACGAAGAAGGAAAAGAAAAACCACTCTATCTTGCCTCTATGTCAGGTATATCAAAAATTCTTCCTGACACCATCATGATTCTTGCAGAGATTGCAGAGTTTAAGGACGAGATTGATGTAGATAGAGCTAAAGCAGCAAAAGAACGTGCAGAAAAGCGTATTGCAGAAAAGAGCGATAACTTTGATTTAGAACATGCAAAATATGCACTTAAAAAAGCAGAAGTAAGACTTGAGGTAGCAAGTATAGAATAAAGGAGGCGCTATGTCTAAATATGTAATATCTATAGCCATGATGAATAGATTACCTCTTTACCTTGATTACCTTATGATGCTTGAATCAAAAGGTGTTGAGACAATATCTGCCACTACCCTTGCTCGTGATATGGGGCTTGGAGAAGTTTTAGTTCGTAAAGAATTATCTGTAATCAGCGGCAACGGAAAACCTCGTATAGGATATAAGACAAGTTCTCTTATAAAAGATTTTGATACATTTCTACATGTCAACAAAAAGACGAAGGCTGTAATCGTCGGTGCAGGAAAACTTGGCAGAGCTCTTCTTGGTTATAAGAAATTCAATAAGTTTGGAGTTGATGTACTTGCTGCTTTTGATAATGATATAGATAAAATTGACAATAAAAAAATCTTTTCTATCAACAAGCTTCCAAATTTTATAAAGGATAATAAAGTTGAGATTGGCATCATTACTGTTCCTGTTGAAAATGCTCAAGATGTATACAATCTGCTGGTTGAAAATAATATAAAAGGTGTATGGAACTTTGCTCCTATATCCCTTAAAAAAGTTCCAGGCATCATTGTAAAACAACAAAATCTTGCTCTATCACTTGCTCATCTCAACATAATGCTTAAAAATAATGTATAGTTTTAATATTAAAAATATTATAAGAAAATCTATTTTTCATAAATATATTTACTTGGCATTTGTCTTCATTTTTACTTGCTTCTCTTTTATTGCATGCTCTCCAAAAGATTCTAATTCTATCTACAACGAGACAAGTGATAATTCTGTAGTAAGTTCAAAGACGGGTCTCTCTGATAAAAAAATTGCTGTAGTATATTTTTCTTCTTTTGATGATGTAGAAAATGCAGCAAATGTTATAGCTGAAAGGCTTTCTGCTGATCTTATTGAGATAAATCCCAAAGTTCCTTACACAGAAGAAGATCTAAATGTCGATGACGAAAATTCAAGAATGATGCAAGAAGCAAGGCTCAATCTTTTTGAAGAAGAAACTGAAGAATTTGTAGAAGACCACATGACATCTTTTGGCATAGAACCTACAGAAGCAAGTGTTCCTTCTACTCCACCTGCGGCAAAAGAGCTTCCTGCTATAGATAGTATCAATGTGAGAAATTATGATGTTATCTTTTTGGGTTATCCTATATGGCAAAATGATGCACCAAAAGTTGTATATACTTTCTTAAAAGACCTTAAAGATAAAGTAGTTGTACCTTTCACATATTCAAAAGACGCTGACATTACTACAAGCGAAGAAATCATAGGAAACTATGTAGATGAAAGTGTAGAAGTTATGCTTGGTCTTAAGTTTACAGGCGTTGCCACAGAAAGTGAGATAAGCAATTGGCTTAATCTCATTAATATAAATGTATAATTAGTATTTTAAAATAATCATCGTTCTAATACGATGATTTTTTATTACTCTTTACCCCCTTGAACAATATCCATTTTTTTAGTATAATTGAAAAGTTAGATTTTAAGCTGGTGTGGCGGAACTGGTAGACGCCCAGGACTTAAAATCCTGTGGGTAGCGATACCCGT
>AUXO017268276.1_pt1 | contig 11105 bp, 10 predicted proteins | sample 768731 | NCBI WGS metagenome assembly AUXO01 (sample SAMN02715735, study PRJNA202380) | gut metagenome | biome: sheep rumen | host: Ovis aries | place: New Zealand: Palmerston North
ATTCTATCACTATCACCATCAAAAGCAATCCCAAAATCAGCATTATTTTCAACAACAGCCTTTTTAATATCGTTTAATGTTTTTTCATCACTTGGATTTGGATGGTGATTTGGAAATCTTCCGTCAGGGTTTGAATATAACTCTATAACTTCACATCCTAATGAACGATACAAAGAAGGTGCAACAACACCACCTGTTCCATTTGCACTATCAACTACAACTTTTATACCTTCACCTATTCGTCCGAAATTTAATTTCATAACTTCAATATAGTCAGGAATTAAGTCGTATTCTTCTTTTTTACCAAAAGTATGAGAAAGCAATGATTCTTTGCTAACTTCTGCAACTATTTTCAATAATTCTTGAATAGCTTGTTCTCCAAGAATTTGACCATCAAATGTCATTTTTAAACCGTTATATTGGCTTGGATTGTGGCTTGCAGTAACAATTAAAGCGCCATCTATTGACTGTCCGTCTGTAACATTTTCACTAACACCAACAACATCAGAATAATAACCGATAGGTGTTGGCGCAAGCCCCAAATCAACAATATTTGCACCTGCAGAAGTAACACCACTAATCAAAGCTTTTACTAACGCAGGTGAATGATTTCTTGCATCTCTGCACACTGTAATCCATAAATCTTTAGGTTCTTTTTGAGCCAATTTCGAAATGTATTTTACATAAGCTTTACCTGTAAACAAGTATAATTCTTCTGTAACATCTTGTCCGTATATGCCTCTTATATCATTTTTGCCAAACGCACTATCCCATTTTGTTAACACTTTTATTTCCTCCGTTTTTTTTATATAATTCTATCATAAATATGGGGAATATGAAGGAATTTTTATCAAATATACTTAACAAACAATATTTTGCAGGTTATTTATTTATACTGCCTGCACTTGCAGGTACATTTACATTCATAATTATACCTATTTTTTGCTCTTTTGGATTAAGTTTTACAAAATGGGATTTGCTAAATGATATACAGTACGTTGGATTACAAAATTACAAGGATGTTTTCACTGAACCTGTATTAGTTAAAATATTAATTAATACATTTGTATATGCAATATCAGTAACAGTCCTCGGAGTAACAATTCCACTTGTTTTAGCATATATTTTAAATTGCAAAATAAGAGGGGCAAACTTTTTTAAAACAGCTTATTTTTTACCATTCATAACACCAATGATTGTAATCGGAATAATATGGGAATGGATTTTTGATCCTAATGTCGGAATCTTAAATCAAGTATTACATATACACATAAACTGGTTATATGACACTAATTTTGCAATGCCCGCTTTAATTATAGTATCTGTATGGAAATTAATAGGATACAACATGGTAATTTTTCTGTCAGGATACAGCACGCTCAATAATGACTTGTTTGAAGCGTCAAAAATTGATGGTGCTAATGCATTAGAAACATTCATGTATGTAACAGTACCATTATTATCTCCAACAATATTTTTTGTTGTAATAATAACTGCAATAAGTTCTTTTCAAGTATTTGACTTAATATATATAATGACAGAAGGTGGTCCGTTGGACAGCACAAATGTTTTAGTGTATTCTATATATAAAAATGCTTTTGAATATTTTAAAGTAGGAAAAGCAAGTGCGCTTGCGTATGTATTATTTGCGATTATATTCATTTTAACATTATTTCAATGGCATATTAGAAAAAAACTTGTATATTTGGAGAAGGATTAATGAAAAAGATTATTCTAATTTTTTGCTTGATTATAGGAAATATATGCCTTGCCGCTGATGTAAAAATTTTACACACCAGTGATACACACGGAAGAATTTCACCCATTCAATATAAAGGAATACAAAATATTGGTGGAATCTCACGCAGAAAAACATTTATTAATAACATGCGAAATAATAATAAAAACGTATTACTTCTTGACAGCGGTGATTGCTTTCAAGGCTCTCTCTATTACAGGTTAGATTATGGAAAAGCTAATGCAAAATTGCTTCCTCTAATTAATTATGATGCTATTGCTCTTGGAAATCACGAATTTGATAACGGAATAAAAATATTAAAACGTAATATAAAATTATCAAAAACTCAGTTTATATCCGCAAATATTCATTTTAAAGATAAATATCTGCAAAAAGCTGTAAAGCCTTATATTATAAAAGAATTTGACGGTGAAAAATATTTAATAATAGGTGCGACAACATCAGATTTGGGAAATCTTGCAAATATAAAAGACATAACCGTAACAAATCCTATTGACGAAATTAATAAAATTATAAAAGAAGTAAAATATGACAAATTAATTGTATTATCACACTGCGGATATGATGAAGACATAAAAATTGCAAAAGCAATTCCGCAAATAGATTTACTTCTTGGCGGACACAATCACTATTTTTTTGAAACACCTCACTATTCAGGTAAAACACCAATAATTCAAGACGGAGAATTTGGTGTAAGAATCGGAATAATTGATTTTGATAAAAAATTAAAACATTACAAATACGAAAATATCACTCAAAATATAAATTCTGATAAAGAAATTGATGATAAAATTGCGAATATAGACAAAAAAACACACAAAGTTACAAAACAAGTTCTTGCGACATCCAAAATTATGCTAATCGGAGATCAAACAACAATTGAGCATAATCAAACAAACCTTGGGAAACTGGTATTGATTTCAATGACAAAAGCCTTCGACAATGACTATGATGGTGTAATCACAAATTCAGGTTCAATAAGAATAAATAAAAATTTTATCGGAAAAATCACATACGCAAATGTATTAGAAATTTTACCTTTTGATAATGATATTGTGTTGGTTGAAATTAACGGTAAAGATTTGAAAGCTGTCTTAAAACACGGAGAACAAACTAACAGAAGATATTTACAGTATTATATAAAAGACAAAAAAATTGATGACAATAAAAGCTATAAGATTATTGCTAATTCTTATATTGCATCAGGCAAAGATGGTTATGAGAACTTTAAAAAATCAACAATTATTAAAAAATCACACAAAAAACCAATTACACTACTAAAAGATACTTTACAAGAAATGAAAACAATTACAGAAGATAAATTAAAAATGGAAAACCTATAAATTATAAACAAAATTCCATTTAGACTATTTAGTTTTTATTCTTTCAATTAAACTTTTTACATTATTTTTTTCTTCTTCAGGTATATCAAACTTGATGTAATCTTCAAAATACTCTATTGCATCTTCAATATCACCTCTTGCCATAAATAGCATTCCTAATTTTTTAAATGCTGGATGGAATGAATTGTTTACGGCCGTAGATTTTAAATAATTTGATATAGCCTTGTCTATTTCATCGTTTGCCTCATAGGCTTGTGCAAGATAAAAATATATCAACTCATTTTGATCCTTAAATTCTAAAATATTTTCAAAGTTTGAAATAGCACCTTCCCAATTACCAAGTTCAAAATAAACTCTGCCTAAGTCGTAATATGCATCATAATTTTCAGGTTCACGCTCTAGAATTTTATCCAATTCATCAATAGCTAAGTCTAACTGAGCATCTTCCATTAAAATTCTTGCAAGATAATGAGGTATAACAGTATTTTCAGGAAGTGCAGCCTCACCAGCCCTTAAACATTCAATTGCAAACGCAATTTCTTTTTGCCTGTAATACACATCAGACATATTCAAATATATTTGAGGTAATATAGGATTAAGCTTTAAAGCCTTATTCAAATACATTTCAGCATTTTTGTAATCACCCAAATTTGAATAAGAAACTCCAATATTATTATATATTTCTGCACTTTCATCTTCATTTTCTAAGACAACCTGAAATGCATCTATTGCTGCTTTATATTCTTTTTTTTGAAACAATTCAAGAGCTTTATCTAAATATTCTGACATTATTTTTTATCTCCAATATCTGCAGACTTAATATTTTTAATTACGGTTTTAGCATTGCCTTCAGCATAAAAATCCTTTGGATTAAGCATCATCTTAATTTTATCGGCATAAATTGTCTTATTTTCTTGACTAATACAAGAGCGACCGTTGAAATAAACTTCATTAAATTTATTAGTTTTAGAATCAGGGAAAACGCTCATCTTTGGACCCTTAGCATAGTAGTCGTCATACCACACCTGAACACTGCCGCTTGCATTAAAAATATTTTGTCTTTTATTATATTGTTGGACTCTTGCTTTGATTGTAAGCGGAACATTACCTTCAGTTTCGGTATGAATCATTGTGTTACCCTCTGCAATTAATTCTTCACTTTCCGCATTATACGAAAAATGATTAGCTTCTGCATTATTTACTTTTTCTTGAATTTTGGCATTACCATATAAATCAAGTTTTTTCAGTTCACCATTTTTATCAGTTTTTATAACAGCTTTATCAGAAAAAGTTTGAACATCCTGATATTTAATTATAACACCACCTTTTGCCGTTAAAACATTCTCATTTAAATCATATTCTTGCAAATCAGCAGTAATCATTACCAAAGGAGTTTTTCCATCGGTAATAATTGATTGAGTATCACCTTCTGCTCTTACTATTTTTGTTATCAACGATAATTTTAAAATATTAGCTTTAACTTCACGTTTTTTATTGTTTTGAACCTGATATGCATAAGGCTTATCATAAAAAGTAGCCGTATCTAACTGATCTTTCTTTGTAATAGAAACATCAGCTTTGTCACCAACAACATGCAAATCATCAACGGAAACTTTTACATCACCATCAAACTTTATTTTATTTTCTTTTTCATTATAACTTTGAGTATTTGATTCTATAACCAAATCAGAAGCCGTTGCAACAGCTGTTATACCTAAAATTATTGAAAAAATAATTATTAAATTCTTTTTCATTAAAATAAAATCCCTTTCGCTTTATCCTTATTACTGTTATTTTTATCAAATATCTTAGAAACGGTTTTTCCCTTTAGTATAAAGTGAGAATAATCTGGTTTTATAATAATTTCATTACCCTCAGCAGCTAATTCACCATTTTTATTAATTTTAATATTACCGGTAGCGATTATATCTTTATCGGAACCTGACCAAACTAATCTATCAGCATTCAAAGAAATACCGCCTTGCAGTACAATAAATGTTTCATTATACAATATTATTTGATTTTTTTCTTCGTTATATGTACCCTGTGAAGACTCAAAACTCATTGCAACTTCATTTTTATCATTATAGAAATTACCAATAACATTTTTCAACACAGCAATTTTTTCATCGCTATTGTAAGAACCTGTTTCACCATAAATTTCCCAAAACTTTTTATCTTCTTTTGTTTCAGTTAAAATCATGCTCGAAACTTCAAGCTCTTGACGATTTTTACCTGTTTTAACTTGAGAACGTGAAAATCCTGTTGTCAAAAAACCAGCACTCATAAAAGCCCAAAACAAAATCATTGCAAGGATTAAAAAAGCAATTGCATACGCTTTTTTTCTGGCGCTCATTTCTGTAATTTTTCTTAAATATACAAAAAATCTTTTCATATACTTAGATTTTAGCACGAATTAATTATTTATATTGTTTTGTTAAGAATTTATGACAGAACTTTTCACATGCAATCATTATTGTTTTATAATTATTACGTTAAGGAGGAAATTTATGTCACGTTTTGAAGCAGGTGAAGTTATAACTGCAATGGTAACACCATTTACAAAAGAAGGTAATGTCGATTATGATAAAGCGGCAGAATTGGCATCTTATTTAATTGAAAATGGTTCTGACTCATTATTAATTGCTGCAACAACAGGAGAAAGCCCTACACTTACTCACGATGAAGAAATAGAACTTTTAAGCACAGTAAAAAGAGCCATAAAAAATGATGGTAAAGTAATAATGAGTACAGGTTCAAATTCAACCGACAGCGCAATAAAATATGCTAAAGCAGCTGAAAAAGAAGGTGCAGACGCAATATTGTCAGTTGTTCCGTACTATAATAAACCTTCCCAAGATGGAATAAAAGCTCATTTTTCTGCTATTGCTCAAGCTGTAAAAATACCTGTTATTTTATACAATATCCCATCAAGAACAGGTGTTGAAATGTTACCTGAAACAGTAAAATATTTGGCAGAAAAATTTGAAAATATTGTCGCAATAAAACAAAGTTTTCCTGATTTAGATAAAGTATCAGAAATGCGTGATATTTGTCCTGAAGATTTTGATATATACAGCGGCGATGACAGCTTAACACTACCAATGTTATCTTTGGGAGCTAAAGGCGTAATTTCGGTTGCTTCACATATCTATGGTGAAGAATTAAAATCTATGATTGAAGATTTTAAAAGCGGACAAGTAAAATCAGCATTAAATATGCACATGATTTTATACCCGATGTTCAAAAAATTATTTATGACATCTAATCCTGTACCAATTAAAGCTGCTCTTTCAAAAATTGGTATTATAAAAGATTACGTAAGATTACCGCTTGTAATTTTAAACTACGAACAAAAAGCAGAACTTTTTGCCTTAATGGATGAAATTGAAAGATTATAATCCAAGCAGGTAATAACTAAATAAATATTTTTGATAAAATAATATTACAGATTATATTTAATATAAGGATGAGGAAATGAAAAATAAAATCTTACTATTTTGGATTATTGTTGCACTGGTTATTTTTTCAGTAACAATGATTATCATCAAACCAACAAAACTTGGTTTGGACTTAGTAGGTGGTTCAAGATTAGTACTTGAAGCACAAACGACACCTACAATAGCAAAAATAACTCCTGAGATGATGGATAGTCTTCAATTTGCAATTGAAAATCGTGTAAACAAGCTTGGTGTTGCAGAAACAGTGGTTCAAAGACAAGGTGAAAAAAGACTTGTTGTGGAAATTCCTGCGGTTAAAGACTTAAATCAAGCAAAAAAATTCCTAGGTGAAACGGCAGAACTAGCATTTAAAAAAGAAGTTCAAGAAGGCTCGCAAGTGAAATGGGTTGATACAGGTTTAACAGGTAACGACCTTAACAGAGCAAATTTAAGCACAAGCTCAAGCGGACAATGGGTTGTAGATTTAGAATTTAATGATAAAGGAACAAAGAAATTTGCAGAGTTAACACAACAGCTTGTTGGAAAACCAATGGCAATATTCTTTAACGGAGAATTAACTTCAGCACCTGTTATCAGAGAAGCAATTATAGGAGGCAGAGCTCAAATCTCAGGCGGTGATAACGGTTTTGCTTACGAAGAAGCAAAAGAAATGGTTGATTTGCTGAATGCAGGTGCATTACCTGTTCCTGCAAAGATTATTGAAGAAAATACAGTAGGTGCGACTTTAGGTGCAGATAGTATTGAAAAATCAAAATTTGCAGGCATTATCGGACTTGGTATTGTAATGCTATTTATGATTGGATATTACAGGCTACCTGGGTTGATTGCAGATATTGCGCTGATTATTTATAGTGTAATATTATTCATGTTGTTTAAGATGATACCTGTTACACTAACTCTTGCAGGGATTGCAGGTTTTATTCTTTCTATTGGTATGGCTGTTGACGCAAACATTCTTATCTTTGAAAGAACAAAAGAAGAACTTCGAGCTGGCAGAACTTTATTTACAGCAATAAATGCAGGTTTTGACAGAGCCTTTACAAGTATTTTTGACTCAAACATGACAACAATTATTACTTGTACAATACTTTACTTTTTAGGAACAAGTATTGTGAAAGGGTTTGCGTTGACTCTTGCCCTTGGGGTTATAGTTTCAATGTTCAGTGCAATTACAGTTACTAAAAACTTTATGCATTTAATTTTTGGTACAGGTGAATTAAAATATCCTGCACTTTTCGGGCTAAGAAAAGATGAGATAGGTAAATCATACACAGCATCAGAAACTAAGCGTGAAAAAGCTAAGTTTGGTGTTTTGGATTAGTGAGGTGTAAAATGGAAAACAATAATATTAAAATTCATGTTGTAAAATACAGATGGTTATGGATGATTTTATCGGCATTATTCCTATTACCCGGAATAATTACAATGATATACGCAAGTATCACATCTCCGTCGCACTTGCCGCTAAAAGTTGGCATTGATTACACAGGCGGTACTGTTTTACAATATTCTATTGATAAAAAAGTAGAAAATAGCGCTCTTACAGCATTAAGAACAGCTCTTGAAAAAGGCGGTATAGAAAATCCATCGCTGCAAGTTATTAATATGAACGAAAATGCAAGCAATTCAAAAACAAAAGATATTATTGCAGTTCGAACTAAATTTATAGCAGAAGATGATACAACAACTGCTAATAAAATTACTTCAGTTGTAAAATCTCAATATGAAAACTCCGAATTAATATCAACAACATCAGTTGGACCTACATTAGGTAAAGAATTATTTAAAAATTCTTTAGTAGCATTGGCTTTAGCTTGTTTAGGTATTGTTGCTTATTTATCATTCAGATTTCAATTCGATTTTGCAATAGCTGCAATTTTAGCTTTAATACACGATGTCCTTTTTGTAGTAGGTACATTTGCAATTCTATGTTATTTCTTAAATGTTCAAATTGACGGATTATTCATTACTGCAATATTAACGGTAATAGGTTTTTCAGTACACGATACAATTGTTGTATTTGACAGAATTCGTGAAAATTTGAGATATTACGCAAAGAAAATGTCATTTGGTGAAATTGTTGATGCAAGTGTTAATCAAACTTTAGCAAGAAGTATAAATACTTCATTAACAACGTTAATCACTTTGATTGCTTTGTATTTCTTTGGCGGAGTAACAACAAAAGACTTTGTACTTGCAATGATTTTAGGTATTGCAATCGGAACATATTCAAGTATTTTCTTTGCAAGCATGCTAATTGATTTTTGGAAAGATAAACAAAATCAACCTAAAAGAGCTTAGTATAATTAATAATAAAAATAAAAAGGCATGAAACAATATGTTAAATATTTGTATCATGCCTTTTTTATTTGATAAAATAATAAAAAATGGGGATTTAAAATGAAAAAAATACTTCTAATAACAATATTAATGCTATTTGGTCTAAAGTCTTATGCTGCAACTGTATGGATAAATGATGCAAGAGCGCAATTTCAAACAAATTCTCTTGTAATCCTTGGAGTCAACATAAGAACATTTAATGCCAAGGACTACAATAAAAACGGAATAATAGAAGAAAAGCTTGATGAAGAACGCGGTAATTTTATAAATGCTATTGACAGACTTGATGAAATAGCACTGCAAGGTGTTAATACCATTCATTTGCTGCCTGTTACACCTGTGGGAAAGTTAAAGGCACAAGGAACAGCCGGTTCTTTATATGCACTGAACGGATTTGATGAGATTAACCAACAACTTAAAAGTAAACGCTCAAAATTATCAGCAAAAGAACAAGCAAGACGATTTATTGATGAAGCGCACAGACGAAAAATCAGGGTAATAGTTGACTTGCCGGCTTATGCTTCGTATGATTTTTATCTTAAAAATACATCATTATTTTTAACTGATAGAAGAAAAGCACCGATAGCACTTGAAGACAAAAATGATATACGTGTGCTAAACTCAGGAAGTGAAAGTAGAATTAACATAGATTTACTAAACGAATACAAAAAATTTGTAAACTTGATGACTGAACTTGGAGCAGATGGAATTGTAGCAAGTGACGCTTATACAAAGCCTGCAGCATTTTGGAAAGATTTAATAGACTATGCAAGAGCATTAAATCCTCAATTCTTGTTCTTAGCAGAAGCAACAGATATGGACGAAAAACCGATATGGAAAGAAATACCGTTTACAACTTACGATAAGCTTCTTAATGCAGGATTTGACGGATATTACGGAGGTTATTCAAGATTAAGCGATTGGCAGGTCGCAAACCAACTTTATGAACAAGTAATATTTAATCAAAAATTATTTTCAAAATACAAATTGATTAAATCTTGTATAGGCAGTTTTGCAACATACAAATCAGTAAGTCCAATGCTAATAAACGGCGCACCTTATGCTAATATGATAGCTTGGCTAAATGCAACCTTACCTGTAAATGCATATTATGTAGATGGAATACAGTCAGGTGATGATTATATGTACCCTTGGGAAAACAAAAAAGCCGTAAAAACATATACAGACGATAATTTTTATTTTGCTCAACGCGGGAAAATAGATATCTACAATTTTTCAAGAAAACCGGGAGCATCTAACGGAGAAGTCTTACAAAATTTTGTACTTGCTAATAAATTTAAATACATGATGAACCAACTTATGCCAGATGCAAATTTTGTACCATTACAAACAAATTCAGTAAATGTTTTTGCTTTTGCTCGCTCTAATAAAAAAAATTCAGTTATAGTCATCGGAAATATGGACTTTTCTAACATGCAAAATGTAAAAGTTTCTGTTCCACATTTAAATGAAAAAGTTTCTGTTATCCCGATAAAAATAGCTGATATACCAATCGTACACAGAAATCGTATTAATACAATCCTTGCTCCGGGAGAAGTTCACGTACTATTAACAAAAGATTTTTCTATTAAATAAATTTAACAAATCACTTGTAAATAAAACTAATTTGTAGTAGGCTTGTAATATAAGCAGTAAAAAGAGGAATAGAATTATGTCAAGAAAATGTGAAAAATGCGGTAAAACACCTTTAAAAGCAGCTAAATTAACTTTCTCTCATAAACAAAATGTTCACAGACAATCACCAAATTTACAAACAGTTAGAGTTATTGAAAATGGTGTTGTAAAGAAAATGACAGTTTGTTCATCATGCTTGAAAGCTAACAAAGTTCAAAAAGCTGTTTAGTATTTTTGGTACAAAATGTTTAAAAGAGCAGGCAAGCTGCTCTTTTTTTGCGCATTTTTATATTATGTTAACAATTCGTAACATAATATTTCCTAAAAAGCAATTAAATTTGAAATAAATACTTTATATAAATACGAGAGATAATTAGGAGTATATAAAATGACTGTTTCATTTGGCAATCCATTTAATCAAAATCAATTAGCTCAAATAACAATGCAAGCAATGCAAGCAGCACAACAATCCTTGTTATCTTCTTCAATAATGAATTTTAATTTACCTGGATTATCAACTAACGAAGCTTGTTTTGATTTTTCAAGAATGTTTGGAAATTTCAATTT
>AUXO018345052.1_pt1 | contig 11105 bp, 5 predicted proteins | sample 768731 | NCBI WGS metagenome assembly AUXO01 (sample SAMN02715735, study PRJNA202380) | gut metagenome | biome: sheep rumen | host: Ovis aries | place: New Zealand: Palmerston North
TCCGTCCCGGCAGAATCTTCATCTCTCACTTCATCGACTTCAACATCATCAAGAAGCGACTCGTTTATGATATATAATCTATTATCCATCTTCAATAACCCGTTTTGTTTTAGATGAAGGAAACAGAATTTCCCTTGTAATCGGCAAAGCCTTTAAGACCGACTCTCAAAATGCCCGGAACGCTTGTCTCCGTAATCGTATCGTCTATGAATCCACCGAACGACCAGTTACCGTTCTTATCTATCAGTGCATACTTATAACTATCAGAAACAACTATGCAATATTCGCCAGAATCTATGTCCTGAACATTTTCAATATAATTATCAAAATTTCTCGGCAACAAGAGCTTTCCAGTAGATGAAAGCACATTTCTCTTATTATTAGAATCGACAACTCTTAAGAAATGACCATGTTCTCTGCTAATAATAGTAAACCAATCATTCTTGCTCAATAATTTTCCATTTCTGTCAACTACATTATATAAGTCTTTGTTGTAGAATTCTTTTTTGACAATTACATAATCTCCCATGATTTCACTATATGCATATCTGTCGTCATCAACCAAAAGTTTTCCATCCTTGTTATAAACTGTCACTTTGCGACCCGGACCTTCATAACACATAATGAAATCCTGTATAATGTTGATACTGAAAAACCATTTATCACAAACAAGTTTTCCATTACTGAATGCACAATTATAATTATCGCCGAATTTCTCAGATGTTCTTTTCACCATATACATCTTTTCACTGTCCAAAGTCTCGCATGTATCGAAACCCTCATCATACATAGGCTTCCCCGAAGCAATGTCCAGAATGTTCCATTCATTTTCATCCAGATATGCATATGAACCATCATAAGGAAATCCGCAAACTTCATCATGCCATTTGTTGTCTAAAAAACTAATGCCGTTTTCATCAACATGTATGAATGTTTCCTTATTGTTCTTCAATACTACAGCATACCCATTCGATTGCATAGTTACGCATTCAAACCACTCTCCATCCCATATATAATTTCCGTGCTTATCTATGAAATTATATCCAACGTCGTTCTTACCAACCAATACATAGTCAATGTCATCGCAAATCTCAATATAGTCATATTTTTCCTTGCATATATTCTTGCCGGTCGAATTCAGCAACACCATATCATATTGTCTTACATAATTATTGATTGTAGCCAATCCGTAACCGTTTTTAAAATCGGAAACATCTTCAAACCAGTCTTTTGACAACAAGTTACCGTCAATGTCAATATAATTCTTTGCATTGCTGCCATTGCCTAATGCAACAACTGCAATTCCTTCATTGAACTGTCCGATATATTTCAACTTCTTAGAACACTTGACACACTCTTTCCCGTCCATATCTACAAGTTTGACATCATCTTCCGAAACATTCATACGCATATGACCTGTTTCATCATATCTCAATTCTTTGTCACTCTCGCTCATGTATACAGTATGGGAGAATATACTCTTTCCGGTCTGGTCGAACACGAACATCATACTGACAACAGAATCATACACACCAAACCGACTATGATTCTCGTCAAACGGCTTCAGCACTCCCAATTTCACAGCAACCGGCACGAAACTATGCATATTTTCAAAAACATAAGGCATATCGGAACATTCTTCATACAATTTTCCAATAAACGCCACAGTTCCGTTACTCTTGCAAAAATGAATACGAGACTTGTTTCTTTCTTCACCGTCTTTAAAACTCAACACTGTCATGCTATTCACATTGCATGCTTTCTTATATCTCTCGTATACAGCAATAATGTAAGCCAATACAGTGTTAAACACGACTATGTCATTTTCAAAAAATGTAACATATATGCAAAATTCGTACCAACTATTATGTTCATTGATGTTTAACGAATATTCTCTAATTTCATTGTTTGAAACAAAAGATTCAAGCATTTTAATGAATATATTCTTGACAAAGTCGCTTGGACATTGACTTCCGATTCCTGCTTTGAAAATGTACACTACTCCGTCTTGGGTGCTGTCTTCAACTTCATCAGTCTCGACATCATCCAGCAAAGATTCGTTAATCACATATGTCATATCAAAAGTACTCATTTACATTACCGTAACAAAATTTCCTTCATCGTCAACCAGTGCGTCAACCCCAACCTTGAACATTCCGTTCCTTAGATCCTTAATCGGTTCATTAGTCCAGTTTTTCAAAACCAGTTTTCCAGTCTTGCTGCTTGCAGCATTCCATAATCCATTATCGTCAACAATTACAATGTTGGACTCATAACTATCATATAATCGTATTTTTGCAATATTGACCCATTTGTCAAGAAGATATTCGCCGTTGCCATTTATTATATTGAATTTAGTTATGCCATGTCCATTTTTGTCAAATTCTGTTTGAGTCAGTTCATACAAATTATCCACTTGATCTTCAATGCACTCAAACCACTCATCAAACACAAGACTTCCGTCTTTCCGGATTACATTATTTTTATCATCTCCGTTCTTGACTATTGCAACATCATTTTCAAAGAAAGTATCTTCAGTTATGCATATGTCTCTATCTTCTCCTACAAGAAGCGTTCCGTCATAACGCATCATATCTCCGCGACCATCAGTTTCAACATACACAATATGGGTATTCGCCATGTTCATCTTGTCAAACCATATCTTAGAAAAGATTTTCCCATCTCTTCCTATTATATTAAAACCAAGATTCTTGATATATATTTTTGCATAGCCATCGAAAAATTTCGGAACGACTCTTTCGTCATATTCATCAAACCAAGTTTCGCTCAACAGCTTTCCATTCGTGTATATGAAATTAAACTTATCCGTACCCTTGTACACAAGAGCATTTCCTCCATCATCAAAATCACAACAAAAACTATATTTCATATGTTTCGGAAAGAGAAAATTTCCGTCCTTGTCAATATAGTTCCATAATGCTTCATCGTCTCCGAACCGGACTATTGCGAAACCGTTCTTGAAATTCTTGCAATAAGAAGCCGGCTCTGCAAGAAGGAAACCGTTTTCTTGCTTATCCGGATTTATAAAATTCTTCTTTCCGTTGATTGTCACAAGAACCAAACCGTTATCTTGCATTGCCATTGCAGAGCAATAAACATCTTGCTTAAAAACAAAATCCCCATTTGCATCAACAAGTTGATAACCATTAATGCCCCGAACAACTCCATATCCGTTCATGAAAGGCCTGCATGTAGAAAACCACTTGTTCTTGATTAATATTTCACCATTCCTCTTGATATAGTTCATCTTGTCGTCCGGACCCTTGACAACAATCAGTTCATCATTCAAACATCGTTCGCTGACAGTATTATCGGTTCCGACGCGTTCAAACCTCAAGGAAGACAACTGTTTTCCGTCTGTAGAAATCAATGCATATCTTTTCGGCTGTTCGTTCCGATACATGACGATTGCGATTCCGTTATTGAACTCAGTGCCCCAATAAAAATCATCCGGCGAAATCAACGTACCGTCACTCTTCTTCACATAATTGACACCCCAATCAAAATCAAGACGAAGAAATCCGCAATGGAATTTCCTGTTCTTGTTTATATAATGTTTGCAACCGCTTATGTCAAACAATACGCTTCCGTCTTTCTTGACAATGCATATGATGTCTTTCTCCAGAAACATTGCATACAACTTGTCATCTTCATCTACATAAACATCCATTCCGCATTTCTGCATATTCAAGAACAAGCACTTGATAACAGAATCGCGACTCGTTTTAAGTTCCCTGGCCAGTTTTTCAACATTTCTATAGCAAATCACGCCCTGATAATAATCTGCTCTCTTGTCTATCACTTCAAATGCAATATCATCAATTCTTCCGAATTTCTCAACTTTCAATTCAAAATCAGTAGTCAATCCAAGATAATAGCATATATAAACGATGAATCTGCAAAAGACTACAACACTGTTTGAGTCAAGATTCATCCGCATATCAATAAACATCTTGTTCTGCGTAACACTAAACGAAACATTGAAATTCTCATAGACAATGCCTTTCTTGACAAGACTGTCAAGATATAGACCGACAGAAGCCTTGACATTATTCGGTATCTTGTTATCTTTCGAATAAATGCTAATACGAACATCTGCTTCGTGATCATAATCTTTATCATCAACTTCATCGACTTCTACATCATCGAGAATGTTCTCATAAAGATGATGACGACGCATATTCATCATATATCTATTTTCGTCAAAATGCATCATTCCAAACTATCAGAAACCATATGCTCCTTTATAGGTATTTATTTGCATTTCAACTAATTTTACAAAATCAGCAATCAGACAAAAGTCACGACATTTCCGCTATAATCAACATAAGTATCAAGACCCAACGAAAGTATTCCCGGAGCATAATTCTTTATCTCTGCATCAACCCATTTCTTGAACACTACATTTCCGTTCTTGTCGAATACATTGTGCATACGCTTCTTGTCACAGACAATCAAATAATCCCCTGCATCACTCTTTACAACTTCATATCTCAATATGTCATGTCTCCAGTCCGGTTCGTTCATTGTATTCCTTATAATATAGTTGCCGTCTTTTGCCAATATATTATCTTTCTTTTTACCGGTGCCTGTAACTTTTGCATAACCATCGTCATCAAAAATACCAGCAGTTTCAAACCAGTCATTTATAATATATTTGCAATCATCAGTCATGTAACTGTACTCGTATTTTCCAGTCACTTCATAATCATCCGCATATCTTGTAAGAATCGCAATGCCGTCGGCAAAAATACCAACATCTTTAAAATCATCATCATTATGCTCGCTTAAAAATGTACCATCAGTCTTGTAAAACTCATGAATCTTCTTGCCATCAACCGTTTTCGTAGCGCATATGATATCACCAAACTTATATGAAACCTCATCATACCATCCTTCTCCTATTATCTTTCCGTACCTGTTTGCGAACTTATAGTTTTTCTTACTGTAAGTGTTTTCATCACCATGCATTATGACATAATATGCAATACCTTCATAAGTATCAAATCTTTGCTCGCAGTTATCAAAACTATCATCTCCCTTATAAAAAGGATACATCACGCATTTGCTCTTAATATCCAAGAAATTCCATACAAAGCCTCTCTTGAATGCAATGACTCCTGTTTCCACATAACCGCAAACATCATCAAACCATATATCGACAATCGGATTCTGGTTCTTGTCTACATAATTGTATACAATCTTTCCATTTGCAATCCGCTTGACTTTTGAATAACCGTTATGAAAATTCGTGCATTCTGCAACCCATTTGTCTTTCCATAGCAAATCGCCGTTCTTGTCTGCAAAATTCTGTTCGCCACGTTTATTCAAGACCTTGAAATATTCTCCATCAAATTTAGAAATTTCTCTATATGATTCATTAAACACGAATTTGCCATCTGTGTCTATGACATTCAACTCTTCCTTTTTGCCTTTTGTATAAGATACGTAAGCATAACCATATTCATCAAAACTGAAAACTTCGTCAAACCACATTTCAGATACAAAATTGCCATCCTTGTCTACGCAATTCCATTTATGGTCACTCTTCCTTTTAACAGAAGCATAACCATTAACAAATTCATAACATAACTCTATATCTGATTTGTCAATAAAATCTTTTCCGTTCAAATCAACAAACATGCTTGTATCGTTCTTGTATTCAACCAAAGCCAAATCGTACTCATTATACTTATAACAATTGGAATGTTTGCAAATCATTCTATAAACCTCGGTTCCTGCTTTATCAAATACACATATCATATCGAATTCACTGAAGAAAACGGCATATCTGGTCTCTTTCCGGTCAATCGGCTTCGATACATTATTCTTTATTCCAAACAGAACAAAACTATTCATAGTTCTCTTAAAATTGAAATCAGGGAAATACTCCTTGTAAAAATTCACATTATGAAATGAAACATATCCATAGAACGGAATCCACGAATCAATGACAAGCGATTCCCTATCATCGCCGGACATATCGACTCTCAACTTGAAATCATACATGCTGTCTTTTCCAAACGCATTTACCGTTGATATGACACGAACAAGCAAATGGTTGAAATCTTCCAAACTGTCAGAAGAAACACTAACATTATATACAATGCTGTTTCGACTCCTGATTTCATTCGGTTGAGTTTTCTCAAAAGACACTACATAACCGCTTTTCCTAAAATTCTCAAACAACTTTGTCAGTACGGTTGAAAACATTTTCTCAACGCTCTCCTTGCCTGACAATGTCGAATATATGACATTGAAAACAAATGTATTGACTATTTCATCAGAAAAATCTTCATTCGTTTCATCTGTCACTTCGTCGACTTCAACATCATCAAGAAGCGTCTCATTCAACATGTATATCCTGTTTTCAAGTTTCATCTGCCAGTTCAATTCCATTTAAATCAAAGCAACTATGTTCTTGTCATAATCAACTATCGTGTTCACTCCAAGTCTCAACAATCCGGGCTGGTATAAAGAAATCTTGTCTTCTATAAATTCCGGAAATAGAAAATTTCCCTTGTCGTCTGCGACATTATATTTATAATTATTATCAAGAAAAATGACATATTTTCCCGGCTCTATGATTTCAAACGAATTTATGTTCTTCAAACAGCCTTTCGGAAAAACATATCTTCTGGTTTTTTCAGAAATAAGGTTTATTATAGTTCCGTCTTCGTCCTTGACTTTTATAAATCCGTCTTTCGCATATCCTATATTAGAGAACCATTTCCTATGTATCAGTTTACCGTCCTTGTCCATCAAGTTATAGCAAAACTTCCTGCCGTCCTTGTTTTTCACAATCTTGCGGACAATGGAATAATTGTTATAGAATTTCTTAAACGTACAGTCACAATAATCGACTATGACTGTTCCGTCAGTACGAATAACCTTGTTTACAAATTCTCCACGATCTTTAACAGTACAGCACCATAAGTCTTCTCCAAGATATTCAACGGCTTCAAACCAATCATCAATATCTCCTATCATCCGACCGTCATCGATAAACACCTTTAACCGCTCATCCTTCTTCATCTTGAAGAAATGCATGTCGAGAACATTGCATTCTTCAGCATCTTCAAAAATTCCGCTCTTAAACAGGTTCTTCTTCTGATTCGAATCGTATAGATTATAACTACCTATATTATAACAGCCCTTTGCCTTTTCAAAAAACACGAAAACGCCTTTACTCGGAGTGAAATAGACACTACCAAACCATTTATCCGACATTATTTTTCCAGTACTCAAATCAAGATAATTGCTCTCTTTCTTTCCTGTAACGTCATTCACTCTAAAAACAATAGCGTAACCGCCATCTTTCGTGCTATTTACATCAACAAACCAAGGACCGTTCCATATAATGTTTCCCTTACAATCAATGAAGTTTAGTCTTGCATGACCATTTTTGTCATATTTCTTAACCATCGAATATTGATGATCACCATCTATGAGAATAGTATCTGACTTGAATAACTCTGTTCCGTCTTTCTGGATTAGATAATCCATATCATCTCTTTCAATGACCGCTATTCCGTTCTTGAAATCAAATGCGTGATTGACCCATTCCTGAAGAACAAACTCTTTCTTGACAACGTTGTAATAATTATAATACGGGCGTTGCTTTCGTTTAACCTTGCATATATCTTCGAAAATTCCGTCCATGTTATAACCTTCAAGCAACAGTTCGCCGTCGTAATTCAAATAATTCCACTCATCGTCGCCTGTCTTTATCCACATCAAACCATAGTTATTAAACGAAGTTTCGCTATCATATAGATAATAGTCTTCTGATTTATATTCTGAAACCATGTTTCCCCTTGCATCATACATCCGAACCATATTGTCTTCTAACGGAAAATCAATAATAAACCGGTTATTTCGTTCATCAGATGCATACAAATATCCGCTTTTGGATGCAATCGGAACAAACTCTTTCATAAAATCATCAAGACTGTCTATATTGAACAAATCATAATACAACGGATAAACGCTCAGATATGTATACGACCGTTTTCCAAGCGGGAACGAAATATTAATGATGTCATTCTTTCTATCATCCAGAACATGTAAATCCATCCTATTGCTATATTTGTTCAAAAGCAAGGAAATATGAACAATCAAATGAATAAACGACAACCTGTCATTATCGTTCAATTCAAGAAACAATTTTGCAGTTAACATATCTTCAACATAGCCGAATGAATAATTGTTAACATATCCGGACGACTTCAAGCTGCCGACATATCTATCAAGAACAGACTCATAAGACTTCTTGAAAGCATCATCTATATCATTTAGGGTTGAAAACCCGAACAAGAATATGAGCTTGATTGGACTTGCATCGCTCACTTCATCGGCATCGACATCATCAAGCAAAGACTCGTTCAATATGCAATTATTGATTTCCATCTTTCTACCAAATATTTTATAGTACAGAGACAGCATTTCCGTCATAGTCAACGAAACCGCTCATTCCGACCTTTAAAACGCCGGGACTGACAAAGCTGATAATTTCATCTACATAATCACTTAAAACGGGTTTTCCTTCACTGTTATATGCATTGAATTTCTGTTCTCTGTTCTTCACAACAATACATTCATTCGGCTCTACTACAGTATATTCCGGAACACTTTTTGAATTCTTCGGCAATACCAGTTGTCTTGTTCTTGCACTCAATATATTGTAATTGGAATTCTTGATTTTCACAGTCCAGTAGCCGTTATCAAACTTTAATATGTCCCTGAACCACTCGTCAGACATGTAATTCCCGTCTGTATCAATAATATTATAAAAAGGCTTGGACAATGGCTTGGAACCTTCCTTCTCATATTTAGTCACCGTACTGAAACCGTCATCCGTGAATTCTCCGATATTCCATCCATATGCATCAATATCCCTACCGTCTGTAATAAATTTTCCTTCAACCGTATAATGCTTAGAAATGTAATGTCCGTTGTCTTTTTCAGTAACAACCAGACAATCTTTTCCATTTGGCGAAATAGAAACCTTCCATGTATCAAAAACAAGTTCCCCGCGGACATTGACAAAATTGAATAATGTTTCCCCGTTAAATTTCTTCCCGACTTTATAGTTTCTTCCGTATCCATACAATGTCATACATGAAGGAAAGCATTCGTCAAATAAGAGTTTCCCGGTCTTAATGTCTATGAAATTCCATTCATGCTCTGCAAGCATAACAGAGCATATATCACTATTCCTGAAATATCTTCCGACTTTTTTATAGTCTTTTTTTAAAATAAGCCGTCCTTCTTCAAGAGAGAGAATGTTCCATTCATCTACGTCTTTTTTAACGGCAGCATAACCGTCATAATAATCGCTTGTGCCGCTGAACCATTTTCCGTTCCATGCAAGCGGATTGCAAAAGACTCCGTTTTCATCCTTGCTCCCGACACCATCAACAACAATATAATTATGCAAATTCGTACTCCTTGTACAGACATGTATATATTTCTTATCATCTGTCATACCGTCAATACGATAATTACCGCAAATATCATTATTATTCACATCAATATATCTCTGCGCATCTTTCAAGCGCGCCATTGATATTCCGTCATTGAATTCATCTATATATTCATACCAATCAGTCGACTTGAATTTACATTCCGAATCTATGAAATTAAAATGCGGTGAAACATTCCTGAATACTATTGCCACGCCATCATGATAATCGCTAATGTTTGAATAGTTTTGCGTTAATTTGAATTCTCCGGATTCGTCCATGACATTATAGCACCCTCTTGCCAGACATAGAACCATCAAACCGTTACTGCCGAAGAAGAATTTATATCTGTTTTTCATGAATACGCTCCGTTCCATCGAAATCGACTTGATGCAATTTCCATTATCATCGATCAGAAACAATTTCTTATCTGTTGATGAATGCATGACAAGCCTGTTCTTCGCACTGTTTATCCAATGAACCATATCGAACTTCTTTGCACTTTTCAGGACGCTCTTGGCAATAACTTCGAAATCTGACACTCCGAATTCATTTGAATACAATTCGTAAATATCAAAACTGAAATCTCCTGTCTTGGTATCAACAAAAAACTTGAGACGCCGTGTGTAGTCTCCATATAGGCTTTTCTTAAAATAAATTTCAGCCTGCTCGATTGTTTCATATGCAGAAACACTCTTGACAGTAGCGGCAAGACGAAGAAGAATATCGTTAAAACTGTCAATATCTCGTTCAATACCGACCAACGAACCGAATAACTTCATATCATCCGCCGTTACATTCATATTCTGCACACAAGTATACTCTTTCAAACTGCCGTTATTTGTCAATACAGAAAATGTCTTACGAAATATAGACTCTATAGATGTTCTCGTTCTCGAATTATAAGTAGCAACTGCATATAGTTCAATGACAAAATCAATGTCAAATACATCATCACTTGGCATGTTGTCTGTATCTGCATCTGTCACTTCATCGACATCAACATCATCAAGAAGCGACTCGTTCAACATATATATTTTCCAATAATCACTCATTTCCATCCTAAATAAAGATTACCACATTTCCTTCATAATCCGCAATCGCTTCAGAACCGATTTGCACAAGTCCGTCATCAAACTTCTTTATCCGGTCATAAACCCATTTTTTGAATAAAGGTTTCCCTTTTGTATCGAATATGTTATATTTTAGAGAAGAATTGACAATAATGAAATAACCTTCTGGCTCTACATAATCAATTCTATAGATAGACAAGTCATCTTTTAACAGTTTTGTGCCGTCTTTTGCAAAAACATTACTTTTGCTTTTTGCAGTTTTTACTTTAAAGAACCCGTTGCCTATATAATCCACATCTTTCTTCTTGTGCCATATTCCGCCAAGCATGTCATTCCCGTCCATATCAATGAATCTTGCTTCCTTTTCACTTAAATCCAAAATCCTGATATGGTCATCAGCGGCTTCGTATTTTGAAGATTCATATCCGCGAATCTCATTTCCATGATAGTCGATAATGCGTCTTATTACATTAGTTTCTGAAAATTTTGTACAGACAAGTCTTTGGCTACACAAGTATCTGATTCCAATCGACGCAGCAAACCATTC
>AUXO013525290.1_pt1 | contig 11104 bp, 9 predicted proteins | sample 768731 | NCBI WGS metagenome assembly AUXO01 (sample SAMN02715735, study PRJNA202380) | gut metagenome | biome: sheep rumen | host: Ovis aries | place: New Zealand: Palmerston North
ATCCATCTATTTAAAGAAACTATCCGACACCGCTTCAGGAAGAGTTAACAACAAGGCTAAGATTGATTTTGAGATTTATTATCAAGCTCAAATTTTCTCTAAAGTTGTCTTTTCAGCTTCTAAGAAATTTAACGCTATGACTGAAGGACGTTACGATTTAGTTAGAAGCAGAGAAGCTAGTGATAAAAAGAGTATTTCTGGTTTAGAAGTGAATGTCATTGATTATCAAACTGGTAAAATTAGATCTTCTTCCTCTTTATCAGGAGGAGAATCGTTCATGGCTAGTTTAGCTTTAGCTTTATCCCTATCAGAAATTATGCAGATGAATAGCGGAGGAATCGAATTGGATTCTATGTTTATAGATGAAGGCTTTGGTAGTTTAGATCCTTCTTGCCTCAAAGCTGTCTTAAAGACTTTAAATAATCTATCTGTCGGTTCTCATAGACTTGTAGGTATGATTTCTCATATTGATATTCTCAAAGAATCAATTCCTTATCAAATTTTAGTCTATAAAAGTGATAAAGGTTCTAATATTAAGGTTATTAAATAGATAGGATATAACTCTATTATTTAAAATTAATTATTAAAAATATAAGGTTGATAATCTTTTTTAATGCAATTTTTAATTTTTTAGCAATCTTGTGTTGACATTGCTAATGTTAGGCGTATAATTAACTTAGCACTGATATTTTATGAGTGCTAAAAGAAAGGAGAAGATATGCAACTATCGAGATTAGATGAAATATTAAAGCTCATCGTTGAAGAATTCATATCCACTGCTGAACCGGTTGGAAGTAAAACTTTGATAGAGAAATATCACTTGCCTTTCTCTTCAGCGACCGTCAGAAACGATATGGCGATTCTTGAACAAAAAGGATTGATTGAGAAGACTCATGCTTCTTCAGGAAGAGTTCCTTCTTCTAAAGGTTATCGTTACTACGTCGCTAAATTAAAAGAAAATAAAGATCTAAAGATTGATGCAGATTTCAAGAAAGAATTTCAAATGGTTTTAGCTAAGAAGTCTCAATCAATCGAGGATGTCATGAATGAATCTTGTAAGATTCTTTCTGAAATGACTAATCTTGCAACCGTTGTCTTAGGACCTAACGCTAGTCAAGAACACTTAGTAACAATTAACATAATTCCTATTTCAATGACTGCTTTAACTGCAATCTTTGTAACAGATAGAGGTTATGTTGAAAATAAGACCTTCGTAATAAGAAGTGAAGAAGAATCTAAAAATATTACTAAATGTATCGAATTCTTAAATAAGAGACTAGCCGGTACAGCTATATCTGAATTATCGGAGAAAATTGAATCTTTAAAACCTATTATTTCTGAAGTTTTAGGGCAATCCTCAAGCGTAATCTTAGAAGCTTTAATAGAAGCCTTCTTAAAATTCGCTAAAGATAGAATTTATTCTTCCGGGGCTAATAACTTAATCAATCTTCCTGAATACAGCGGAGATAAAGAGAAACTTCAAAATGTCTTAGATTTGTTAAATGACCCATCTAAATTTAGGCAAGCTGTTGAGGCTAATGACGATGATAGTGGAGTACTCATGTCTGAAGATGAAGATGACGATCTTGCGATTGTCACTGAAGACTTCGGATTTGATGAGTTACCTGGTATGAAGGTCGCAGTTGTTGGACCTCAGAGAATGAATTACAAGAAAGTAATCGGAACTCTTCAATATATCGCTCAAGAAATTGAAAAATACTTTGGAGATTCTAAGAGTGATAAAAAGAATATCGAAATTAAGGAAGTGAATGCAAAAGATGAAAAATAAGGAAGAAAAGAAATTAAATACTAAAGAGCAAGAAAAACAAGAAGAACAAGAAGAAAAGGAAGTTGATGCTCAAGAAGAAAAGCCTTCTGAAGAATCTAAATTAGAACAACAAATTTCCTTCTTGAAAGCTGAAAACACTAAGCTTAAAGAAGAAGCGAATAATTGGAAAAACAAATATTACCAAGCTTTCGCTGATCTAGCTAACACGAGAAAATCTTTAGAGAAAGATCACGAGACTTTCATAAAATATAGAGCCCAAGGCTTTATAGAAAAGATTCTTCCTACCTTAGATTCCTTCGAAATGGCTTCCAAGGCTAAAGTTGAAAATCCTGAATTTGAAAAGTTCGCTCAAGGATACAAGATGATTCACACTCAACTTGAGCAAGCTCTTACAGAAGAGGGGATTGAATTCTTAGAACCTAAGATTGGCTCAGACTTCGATGCTTCCTACATGCACGCAGTTCAAACTGCTGAAGGAGAAGAAGATAACAAAGTTGTTGCAATTTTCGTTAAAGGCTATAAACTTCACGACCGTCTAATTCGTCCTGCTATGGTGGTCGTCTCTAAGAAGAAAGAAGAAAAGAAGGACTAAATTAAATTCACAAATCTCAATAGATTTCACATAAATTAGGAGGTAAATAATTATGGCAAAAGAAGTTATTATTGGTATTGATTTAGGAACTACTAATTCAGTAGTTTCATATATGGAAGACGATGGAAATGTCAAAGTCATTCCTAATCCTGAAGGACATAACACCACTCCTTCAGTAGTCTCATTTAAACCTGATGGAGAAGAGATTGTCGGTGATGCTGCAAAGCGTCAAATGGTTACTAACCCCGATACTATCTACTCAATTAAAAGACACATGGGTGAATCTTACAAAGCTCACATCTCTTGTATCAACAAAGATTTCACTCCTCAAGAAATTTCCGCTAAAGTCTTAGCTTACATGAAAAAATACGCCGAAGAAAATATCGGCCATGAAGTTAAAAAAGCTATTATCACTTGTCCTGCTTATTTCAACGATGCTCAAAGACAAGCTACTAAAGATGCTGGTACTATCGCTGGCTTAGAAGTCGTCAGAGTCATCAACGAACCTACCGCTGCGGCTTTGGCTTACGGTATCAAGAATGATAAGCCTCAAAAAGTTATGGTCTTCGATTTAGGTGGTGGTACTTTGGATGTCACTATATTGGATATCACTGATGGTGTCTTCGATGTCTTATCTACTTCTGGTGATACTGCTTTAGGTGGAGATGACTGGGATAATGCTATTAAAGATTGGTTAATCGAAGAAATCAAGAAAGCTGAAGGCTTAGATTTATCAGATAACAAGATGGCTTTACAAAGATTGAAGGATGAAGCTGAAAAAGCCAAGATCACCTTATCTTCTTCTGTTGAAGCTAACATCACTTTACCTTACATCGGCATGACTGCTTCTGGACCTGTCAACTTCGAAACTAAGTTAACTAGAGCTAAATTCCAAGATTTAACTAGAAATTTGTTAAATAGATGCGAAGAACCTGTAAGAAAAGCTTTAAGCGATGCTAATTTAACTATGAATGATTTATCTACTATCCTCTTAATCGGTGGTTCTACTAGAATGCCTGCCGTTGTTGAATTAGTTAAGAGAATGTCTGGTAAACAACCTAATATGTCTGTCAACCCTGATGAAGCTGTCTCCATCGGTGCTTCTATTCAAGGTGGTGTCATTAGAGGTGATATGAAAGATATCGTCTTATTAGATGTCACTCCTTTAACCTTAGGTATTGAAACTTTAGGTGGAGTTATGACTCCTCTAATCACTAGAAATACCACTATTCCTACCGAGAAGAGCCAAATTTTCTCCACTGCTGAAGATAATCAACCTGCTGTTGATATCGTCGTATATCAAGGTGAGAGAAGTATGGCTCACGACAACAAGATGTTAGGTCACTTCAAACTCGATGGTATTCGTCCTGCTAGAAGAGGGGAACCTAGAATCGAAGTTAAATTCTCTATCGATGTTAATGGTATTGTCACTGTTTCCGCTAAAGATTTAGATACTCAAAAAGATGCTCACATCACCATCTCTGGTTCTACCGGTTTATCTAAAGAAGAAATCGATAGAATGGTCAAGGAAGCTGAAGCTAACAAAGAAGCTGATGACAAGAGAAAGGAAGAGGCTGAAGTTAGAAATAGAGCTGAGCAAACCATCTCTCAAATTGATACTGCTTTATCTCAAGCTGGTGATAAGATCTCCCCTGAAGAAAAAGCTAAGACTCAACAACTTAGAGATGAGATGAAAGCGGCTTTAGATAAGAATGATATTCCTACCTTAAAATCTAAGTTAGAAGAACTTGAAAAAGCTGCTTCTTACGCTCAACAACAAGCTGCTGCTAACCAAGCTAACGCTGGTGCTTCTCAAGGTCAACAAGAAGAGCAACCTTCAGGTCAAACCGCTGATGGTAAGAATTACTACGATGCGGATTTTACCGAGAAGAAATAATTAAATAATTTAGTTCCAGCTCGAGTATAACTACTCGAGTTGGATGTTTTTAAGAAAGGAGATATATATGGCGGAGAAAAGAGATTACTACGAAGTCTTAGGTGTTTCTAGAAATGCTTCTGATTCCGAAATTAAATCTGCGTATTTAAAACTCGCTAAAAAATACCATCCCGATGTCAATAAAGATCCTGACGCTCCTGCTAAATTTAAAGAAGCTAGTGAAGCTTACGAAATCTTAAAAGATAAAGATAAAAGGGCTAGATACGATCAATTCGGTTTTGCTGGAGTTGATCCTCAAGCTGCTGGAGCTAGTGGAGCAGGATTTGGAGATTTTAGTAACTTTGGAGATTTTGGAGATATTTTTTCTCAATTCTTCGGAGGTGGAAGTCGAGGAGGGGCAAGACGTCAAACTGGTCCTGTTAAAGGAAACGACCAAGTCATGCGTATTAGAATCTCCTTCATGGATGCTATAAAAGGCACTAAAGTCGAGATTCCTATTCAATATGATGATGCTTGTGATCACTGTCATGGATCTGGGTCTGAACCTGGTTCTGGAAGTGAAACCTGTCCTCATTGCCATGGTACTGGTACAATAAGAACTCAACAACGTACAATCTTTGGCGTTATGGAGCAACAATCAGCCTGCCCTAATTGCCACGGTACTGGTAAGATTATTAGAAATAAATGTAAGAAGTGCGGCGGAGCTGGCTACTTACATGTCAAATCTAAGATTGAAGTTAACATTCCTGCTGGTATTGCTGATGGCGAACAAATTAGAATTCAAGGTAAAGGTCTCCACGGGTATAATGGTGGACCTTCCGGCGACTTATATATCGTCGTAGGAGTGCAAGCTGATAATTCCTTCATCAGAGATGGTAACGATATTCACGTAACTATTCCAATTTCAGTAATTGATTTAATTTTAGGTACGAAGATTGTCGTTCCTACTGTCTATGGGCAATCGGATGTTGAAATTAAACCTGGTACGGCTGTCGATGCAATATTAAGACTTAGAGGTCAAGGTATCAAAGCTAGATCTAATTACAATAATAATGGTGATCAATATATTCATTTGGATGTTAAGATGCCTTCCAAATTAACAGCAGAAGAAAGAGAAGCTTTAGAGAAAGTTAAAGATATCGAGACGAAAAAGCCCGGTAATTCTAACGTCTTTGAAAAAGTTAAATCATTCTTCAAAAAATAAAACTAAAACGGACTAGAATTTAAACTAGTCCGTTTTTAAATGTCTTTAAATTATTCTAGGGGTTCGTCACTTCTTCTAAGAGGAATGTAACAATAACCTGCTAACCAAGGGCCGTTATGGCAACCGCTAACTGGAGACATAATGACATCTTCATGATTAGTTTTTACACCCATCTTTTCTTCTAAGACTCTTAATTTATCAACAGGGGAAGGGCCGGTGTAGGTGTGGAATAATAGATAATCTTTAGGATCTCTATCACCGATGTATTCTTGAATTAAATTAACAGTTTTCTTCAAAGCTGCGCCTTGAGACATAGTGGAAGCTAAAGATACGATTTCACCTTTTTCATTGAAGTGAATAACAGGGACGATATTCATCATCTTACCCATGAAGGCTTTACCACCTTTTAATCTACCATTGTAAATTAAGTAATCTAACTTACCATCGATTCCGACGAATTGTCTTCTATCCATAATCCATTGAAGTTCTTTTAAGATGATTTCAGTAGGAACGCCTTTATCGACTAATTGCTTAGCAAAGACAGCTAAATAGCCTTCGATGAAGCAAGTAATCTTAGAATCGATAACATGAATCTTTAATTTTCCTTCGTATTCTTGAGCAACTAATCTAATGAAGTTCCAAGTACCACCTAAACCAGTAGAGATACAAATACAAATAACTTCGTCGTAACCATCTTCAATAGCCTTATCAAAGTGAGATTTAACTTCTTCGTAAGTAGGCATACCAGTCCTAGGTAAATCATTTTTAATATCTTTGACATTTTCCATTTGCTTGTACATGTCAACAGGATCTAAACCTATACCTTCTAAATATTCTTTACCTTTAAAGAACAAGTGAATTCTAATGATATCAATACCTAAATTTCTGTATCTTTCTGGAGCGTATTCAATACATCCAGTCGAAGTGCACATTACTAATCTTTTTCCCATAAATTTCTTCTTTCTATTTATTTATTTATAGATTGTTCAATCTTATTAATTAAATTACCTTCTATCATATTAAATGTTTCTAATAAAACAGCGTAGACATTTTCTGCAGTGGATTTCCCGTGCATCTTTACAACTAAGCGTTTAAGACCAAGTAGAGGAGCACAGGCTTGGTTAGCATATTTAAATAATCCTTTTACTTTTTTAAGTTCTTTTAGTTGGAACAAAGCTCCAAATTTAGTGAAGGCGCTTTTCTTGATAGCGTGAGTGAAAGCATCAGAGACAAAATAAGCAGTTTCTTCTAGTGATTTTAAAAAGACATTACCTGCAAATCCATCGCAAACAACAGCATCAACTTCACCTTTTAAAACTCCATCTCCTTCAATATTACCATAAAAGTTAATATTCTTGTTTTCTTTTAAAAGAGTGTAGGCTTCAGTAGTTAAAGAATTGCCTTTACCTTCTTCTTTACCTACGTTTAGCAATCCAATTTTAGGAGAAGCAATACCATTTAATTTTAAAAATTCACTAGCCATCTCTGCAAATTGAACTAAATATTCAGCTTTGCAGTCCATATTCGCACCTATATCGAGAATTCTAACTAATTTACCATCTTTTCTGGTAGGCAAAGTCGCCATCAATGCTGGACGGTGAATTCCTTGAATTCTTCCGATTTTAAAAATACCTCCAGCTAAAGCCGCACCAGTGGAACCAGGGGTAACTAGAGCGTCGATATCTTTATCTTTTCTAAGTAAATCGTAAGCTAAAGCTAAAGAAGAATTAGGCTTTTGTTTAAAAGCCATAACTGGATGTTCAGTATTTAAAATAGCTTGATTAGAATTAACGATAGTGAATTGTTTAATATCTGCTTTTTCTTCTTTGATAGTAGAAGAAATTAATTTCTCATCACCTATGAGAATAAAGTGAACATCTTTTCTTGTAGAAGCAGCTTTGATTGTTCCTTTGATTACTTCTTTAGGGCCGTAATCATCTAAGAGAGTATCGACGATAATTTTCATAAATTTACGCATATCTATTATAGCATTATTTAAAAAGAAAACAGCCTTTATACAATTTTGTTTTCTCTTTTTTATCTTAAATCTATTTTCCCATTTTTAATTAAGATTAGTTTGGAAAAGGCTCTGAAAATACATCAATTTTTCACCTTATAAGTTCTTCTATATAAATATCTGAAAAATCTATTTAAAATCATTTTCAACCTTTGTTGAATTTTAAAGTAGGCTTCTATTTGATTATTTAGAAATATTTTTTAGCGTTGGCTTTTATATGATGAGTTTGACAAAGCTAGGGAATTTAATTTTTTAAGTTATAATTTCTTTATAAGAAGATAACCTCTAAAAAATTAATGTTTTCTTGATATATCGCTCTTTTTTTAGTATAACTATTAAAACAATAAAAAATATATCTCGAGGAGGAAGTAGTATGAAACATATATGGGTTTTTTTATCAATTACGTCTTTTATATTTCCTTTTGTTAATGGGACTAAAATAAATGGCAAAGTAAAAATAGAGGAAACTAATGATTCATATGATTATTATGGTAATCAAGAGTCTAAGCTTAAATTAGATTCTTCTTTCTATAATAATTTAGAAGATGATACTTCAAGTGAAGAACAAGATTTGATTAAGCGTGCTATTCCTGGAGATGAAACGACTGGAATGAGTGATGCTATTCAAATAATTGGCAATATGCTATAGAAGATGTAGATAAACTTGCTGTTTCGTCAGGTAACATTGCATATTCTTCCGGATATTTTGGTACGTATCAAGATATATCAGCCGGGATGTCTGGAGGACCTACTTTAGTTGTTGAAAATAATATGCCTTATGTGCTTGGAATAGTTTCTGGCAACTCAACATCTCCTGCGTATAACGTATTATCTTCGATAAATAAATATAATTTTAATTTACTAAATGATTTAATAACGGGGGTGGTTTAAATGAAATTAAAAATTTTATCAACTTTATTCCTTATACCTTTATTATTCAGCTGTAATAGTGGTGAGTCTATTATGGAATTTTCTGACTTCAATCAAAAAATAGGGAATAATGTCACTCATGACCAACAGCAAGAAAAAGAACTTTATACAAGTACGTATGGTTCTTTTGTCAGTTCTTTCAATGAAATAAATCAAAATGATGAAGATTTGAAACTTATTAGCTCTGCTAAGGCTGAAGCTGAACTTCTTTTGACAGGGACTGTTTTACCTAGTTTCTTTCCTTCAGCAGATTCATATTTATTGACTAAAATGGTCTATGCTTCTGATATCGATGATTTTAAATATGGTCTAGCGACCAATGAAATCATTAAAGCTAGTGATTACATGAAGCTTGAAGAATTGAAAACGGATGATTTTAAAGCAAATATTGAGACTTTTAAAAATTATTTGATTAATCAAGGTTACACGTTGTCTGATTCAGCATACTTAAATTATGGTATGCAATATTATATTCAAGAAGGTTTATTCAGGTTTACAACTGGTACGTTTAATAGAATAGAAACAAATTTAATCGATAATTATCAAATTAGCTCTGACGGATTTACAATTACTGTAACATTAAAAGATGATATTCATTATGTTAATTATAAAGGTGAGATTTTAGAAAAAATCAGCGCTTATGACTTTGATGATCATAATATTTATGGTGCATTTTATAGTGTTAGAGTTGTAGATGATAAAACGATTGAATATAGATTCAAAGAAAAAGTAAATTCAAAGAGCATTAAAAACATATTTGTCGATAATTTCAGACAAGTTAATTATCCTCGCGTCAATCAAGGAATTAACGATTACAAAGAAATGAAATTCTACGGACCGTATTATATTTCTTTAGAGGATGATGAAAAGATTGTTTTTAAATTTAATTCCAGTTATCCTGCTCAAGATTACACGTTAAAGAATATAACAATCACTAAGGATTCATCATTAGATTATTACAATAGATTTATTTCTAATAAAAGTAGCAGTGTTTCATTGACAAATGAATATATAAAAAGTAATAAATTAGAGAATCTTAATGACTACTTCATTAAGAGTAGATATATGACTAATAATTCAACTTCAATTGCCAGATCTGACGCTACATTAGGAATCAATATCTTCGACGGAGATGAAATAAGTAAATCTTTCTTACAAAACAGGCACTTCCGCTTAGCTCTTCTTCATTCTCTAAATAGAAAAGAAATCAATAAAGATTTTAATAATGGAGATAACAATAAGCAGAATATCTTATCTCAAAAGCAATATAAGAAACTATCTAAAGATATACAATATGGTTCATATAGCTTTAAAAAAGATATGGATTATGAAGATATCATTCAAGTGTATCTAGGTGAAGAAGTCAACGTTAAAGAAGACGACGGATGGTTAAATTTAGAACTTTCTAAAAAGCATTTAGATAAAGCTAAAGAAGAATTAAATTACAAAAATGAAGAGATAACTTTATATAATATGGCTCGTTTCTATATTGACTTTAATGATTACGGATACGACTGTCATGGCAGATTGATAAATGAAAGATTAGTCGAACAAATCAAGACCAATCTATCAGGTATAAAAATTAAAATAGTTAAAGTCAATATGCCTCAAGGTGATTTTGATTTTGTGTTAACTCCATCAAGTTATATAGATTTTAGAACTGACAATTCATTACCTCATCGTACATTTACAAAATTCTATTTAGATAATTACGCTAATACTTACGATTTATTAAAATCTTATGTGAGTAATTTCACGGATTTAAATAATAAGTTATATGTCTACAATGGCTTTTATACTATTTAGGAGTTTATAAAAATCAATTGTTTAAGAAGAGCATTGTCGATGCTCTTCTTTTTAATTGGAATAGAGAAGTTATAGTATTAGATTTGAAAAAATTATTAATTATCCATTTCTTGTACTGTAAGTTCGCTTTCTTCTTTTAAAGCTGCAGCATTAACTTTCTTCAATTCTTTTGGAAGAATTATAGCCATACAAATTATTTGTCCTACAGCCGTTAAAGCCCACGAGATTGGGTAAGAATAGAACAAGAATTGACTTGTTTTATTGATAGGGAAGATAACGTAAATAAAGAATATTCTAAATACGCATATACCTACTAAAGATATAATCATCGAAATTGTTGAATGACCTAATCCTTTCTGAGCTTGAGATAAACTTACACTTACGGCGAATACCATATATGTAATGGAATTGATCTTTAATTTTTCTAAACCGAAAGCTAGAGATTCTTTACCCATAGGTTCATTTACATCGATATAAAGTTGAAGTAGAGGAGATGCTGCAAAATAAATAGCTACGCCTAATATACTTGAAATAGTTACACCGTAAATTAACGACCAGAGAATCGAAGACTTGATACGGTTAGCTTTCTTTGCTCCATAATTAGCTCCGACAAAAGCTACACCAGCTTGAGCAAAGCCATCTTGAGATGCATTTAAAAATGACTCAATAGAATTAGCCGCTCCTGAACCTGTATCAGCAGCAGCACCAAAGGAATTAATAGTAGATTGAATTAGAACGTTAGAAATAGAGAATAAAGAGCCTTGTATTCCAGCAGGGAGACCGACTTTTAGAATATCGATAACTTCATTTTTATAGAATCTTAAACGACTGATTCTCAATAAGGCATATCCGTTGCCTCTAATTAAAGT
>AUXO012406014.1_pt1 | contig 11103 bp, 10 predicted proteins | sample 768731 | NCBI WGS metagenome assembly AUXO01 (sample SAMN02715735, study PRJNA202380) | gut metagenome | biome: sheep rumen | host: Ovis aries | place: New Zealand: Palmerston North
TTTCAAGATTAGGGACATAGTCCAGCGTTGTCTGCGGCACGACCTGCGCAACACCCTTGATGTTGGATACGATTTCTGCACGCTGCTCGTAAGTGAGGTAAGGAAGGCGTTTGTAGCTTGCAATAGCCTCGTCTGTTAAGACACCGACCGTGACTTCACCAAGTTTCATTGCTTCGTGAATAATGTTTAGATGACCATGGTGAATCAGGTCTGCGCTCATGCCACAATAGACAGTTGACATATGGTACTATTCTCCACTAAGAAAAAACATATTGTTCAAAAATACTCGATTTATCATCCTAAGTCATTCTTTATTTCACTTTTATCCGATCTTTAATATAGTTATATTCTTTTTCTGAGCAATCATCACACACACCAAAACCGATATTTTTCTTTGAAACATCCGGATTAAAAAAAGCAAATTGAGATTGTTTTCCTAAATCCCAGCCAATGAATTCAAGAATTCTCCGAGTTGTTACATCATAATTTAGGACCAAATCTTCAAAACCCACATTCAACACATTATCATAACAACATGAAGAGGGTCTAATCGCATTATGCCATTTAACGTAGACCTCTGGATCATGAGTAATAGAAAGTTCTTTCCCAATAAGCCTTCTACAACGGACTAAATCAACATATATATCCGTTGGATTTCTATCCACTATTATCATTTTAACATTATTAAAATACTTCAGAGTTTCTGTATGCAAAGGAGAAACTGCTTGATCCAAAACAATTATCTTGTCATCAGGAAATCCATCAAATATTCTTTCCACATATTCTCGTGTTTTTTGGATAAAAAAATCATATTCCGGTTTAGAAAAATGATTTACATTACCACAATCCTCTTTCCCCAACAAACCATGAGTTCTTCTATTAATTGTATTTAATATCCTTTTTTTTAAGTAAGAAATATAGGATTGTTTGAAAATTGAATGAATATTATTATTATGGTAAGAAAAAGAAGTTAAGCTACTTAGATATTCTTTTGTTATCTTAAGAAAAGACGGTGTTAATAGTTCGCTATAACCTAATCCCTGAGGAGAAAAGTAATTTCTTGGCTTGTACGAACAACGTTTCGCCAGCCAAAAAAAATCTTCAATAGCCGCGGCAGAATTCACATAATCCCACCTTGACATCAAGGAATCTTCAAGATCAGCTATACCATATGGATCTTTTATCAATCTAAATTCAACATTTGGAACAACGGCTTTATCAAACTCTTTTAGGTAGTCAACAAGCGCACTTGAACCAGACCATCCATAACCTGCTACGATTACAAACTTCTTCATCTTCATCTCCTTAATATTTTAACGAAAAAAGACTTGACAAGAGTCGACAAATATTTAAACTCTTCCGTTCTATGATAAATAATATACCAAGCCAAATTCGGAACAACAAAGCAAAGAACAAGTCTGAAAAAAAAGCCAAATACAGTATCATCAGGAACATCGTCTGACAAAATTCGTATCACAAAACCAGTCGCAACCACAACAAACAAAGAGCCAAAGTATTTAACAAAATAACCTATCGGACTTGTTTTCAATATAAATTTATGCACTATCAAAGTATCAACCCACAAAGTAATACTTATTCTACTTAATATCGTAGCAAGCAATATTCCTGGAATTCCCCATCCAATTTCAACAGCAATTAGCGAAAGGATTATATTAACAAAAACTGTTGCAACAGCTCTATATCTACTTTGCCAATACAAACCACAAGCATCACGGAATAAAATTGGAGCAGACATCAATCCATCAACAAGATAATTCATACATAAAGAAGCAACAATTATTTCACTTAATACATATTTTTCGCCCAACCAAAAAGTCTTTATAAACGGAGATAACAGGAAACACAAAGAAATCGTACAAAAGCCCTTTATCCAAAACGCAGCAAGATGGACTGTATTATATACAAATCTTTTTTTTTCTACACTTTCCAATGCGTTTAAATTTCCTAAACTTGCAATCATCGGCCTAAAAAACATACTTGTAGCAGTTATTACCGCCCCAGCCAAAACCAAATAGTTAGAATAATACCCAAGCAAAATTGTACCAAGAAAACTCGAGATAATTATACTATCAGCCGAATTATTCACAGTGCTACTTATTTTATATAAAGCCACGCCATAAACATTTTTCGCAAGAGATTTTTTTTCTTCCATTGACAATTGGTTCAATGAACAATCAGAAAGATATGTATACCTCTTATTTACTACATGAGAGATATAAATATTATTCGCAATGGTTTTAAAAATACTTAGTGAACAAAAGCAATAAAACGACATATCTGGGTTATGTCTGAATACAAATAAAAAAGCACCCTGCGCAACCCTAAGTAGAACTCCAAAAACAAAATTAGACAAATTAACAATATAGATTAATTGATCTGCTTCTAACAATGCCTTTTTATGAGCAAACAACCAATAGGAGCAGACGCTATCAGCCAAATAGAGCAGAAATACATATCTAATATTGACAGTGTCAGTCGTTCCATTTACAAAATACTGCAAAAAAGGAAGCAAGCAAAAACCAATCACCAATACTGCTAGGCCAATAATCCTGTATATTTTTTTATATACGCATAAGTAGGCGTTCACCTTAACTTCATCATTAATTGCCAACGGTTTGTATAAGGCAACATTAATGGCGGTTCCCACTCCTAATTCTGCTAAATTAAGAACATTTAAAACATTGGTAAATAAACTTGATATTCCTAAATATTCTGCCGATAAAAAATAAATAAAAATCGTCCTAGTAACAAAGGCGAGAAGTTCATCTGATATCTTCAGAACAAAACTAACGGTTACATTTCGTGTAACATTCGCACTACGACAATTATTATTACTCATTTTCAAATTACACCAACTTTTCAAATCATCTAAAATCTCAGTCTATTTTTTCCTCAACATCATCTAACATCATTTTTGACAAATACGTATTTTTCACCAGTTTCTTTTCTGTTAAAAAAGAAAAATAAAGATAGCAACAATAATGAATACTGAGAAAACTTAAAACACCCACTCCAAATAGCCGGAGCATTTATTGACAGAGACGCCCAAATAATGGCGAACATTAATTTATGATCGTATTGCGCCTTAGATAATATTTTTTCAATAATCCTCAGAACAAATACAAACATTATAGTATCAACAACAATGCAAAATGTTCCAAATTCATAATACCCCCCCCCAAATAAACCTGTATTTGCATACATACCAAATCCATAGTATTTTTGTCCAATTAGCGTATTTATCTCATATCCATACGGAGATTCAAGCCCCAGTAAACCAAAAAAATGCGTAAACGTACCCCTGAGCCAATCATGTTCCGCATTTTGAAAAAAATCAAAATAACTCGTTGATATTATATTAGGCACCAAGGCATAGCGTCTAAATATATTGGTAATCATTCCAAGACCTGTAGACGCACTTGAAAAAATTTCAACAACCTGAATTAAAACAGTTCCTAAAAACACATACTTTAAATACTTACGACTCACTTTAAATATTCCCAAACAAATTGCAACAACAATAAAAAAGAAAAAAATTCGTTTTCCTTGCAGAATAAAATAAAAAAGGCCACACATGGTAAACATTACAGCAAGCCAATATTTTTTTTTCTTTAAATAATAGGTTATCATTATAAAGCTGAAATATGACAACCAATACTCTACAGTTAATATTACCCAATTAACATTCAGTTCTTTTGACGCGCTTCTTACTCCATAGGGATCGTTCAATGTCAATATAATTTCTGAAATCGACAACGATTTACCAAAAATTTTTATAAGAAAAAAAGGATACACAAAGCTAATAATAATAATACATGTTCGCACAAAATCAAATTTTAGAGAATCGAACGAAATAATTTTTTTTTCAGAGCAACCTATTATTGCGTCAAAAAACAACAATGCAATGCAATACAGGAAATATTGAATCTGATATGTCCTTTCAAAATTTAGCACGCCAGAAATTACAATTCCAGGCAAGAAATAAAACAACAACAAAAGCATTATCACTTGATCTGAAAAAAACTCCAAACGAGAATATTTTCTACATATCGGAATCAACAAAAAAAAGGCCATAAAAATTGAAGAAACAAATTTAGAAAGATCCACATCTAAATTGTAATGGTACATGTGGAATTCCTTCACATCAATATACGGCCATACAAGCAGTGCCAGCAAATATAGCACAACAATATACAACGCGTAAAAAAGCGTATTCAAACCAAACAGCCGAATAATTTTTGCGGTAATATTTTGATAACCAATCATCATTCACCAAATCTTCAATTTGTCTTCGTCTCAATATATTCAATGACAGGCTTAATCACAACAGAATTATCCAAATGTTGTACGGCATAACGTCTTATCGCTTCATTCAATTCTTCAGGCGAGCCATATTTAATCAACAATCTTTTATACCACTCAAGTACGTCATCTACATTAATGGGACTAGAGTCATTAGGAAAATCAATATGAAAATCACAAGGAAATTTTTCGAACACATCTGTCGAATTTCCATTTACTACAGGCATTCCCTTCGCCAAATATTCCCTAGATTTTAGAGAACTTGACAAATCAATGTTAATTTTATAAAAACCAAGTGTGGAAATAGCCATATCACAAGACGAATAGATTTCATCTAAATCTTTTCCATATTTTTTTCCATAAAACACAACATAATCATTCAAATTATATTTAGCAACAAGAGACTTATAAAAATCCAATTCAGGTCCATCTCCCACAAAACGGAAATTAACCACAGTATCACGATCATGATTATTATAGTAATTAGCCAGTCCAACAATAGCACGTTCCAGGCCATGCTGTTTTTGCATATACCCAACAAATATTACATTAATTTTTGAAGAATTTGAATTAGATTGCATCCTGTGTACCATAGGAATAGATTGGGTGTCAATTCCATTCATCGTCTTTATTGTTTCAACACCGAATATGCAATCATCACTACTAAATGTTATAAATCTATCTACATATAATTTATAATATCTTCTAAACAAACGATCTTTGAACAGACTCAATTTGTTTATTAAATTTCCATATTCATCTTTTTCGTAGGGATATGTATATATTTCAACAAGAATGACGCACTTTGGATACTTTGCACGAATAGACCTTATAAATTCAATATATTTTTTATCAGCAGTCACTCTTCGAATATAAACAAAAGAAGGATTATTTATTTTAGAGAGGGCCTCACGATAATCTCTGTCCGCAGACTTCCATAATAATCTTCTAGAAAATTTTCCAAATATACTAATAGATTCTTTTTCATATAACGACAGATATTCAATATCATAGTATCGTGAAAGTTCCTTACATTGCATTTCAATCTTTTTCAGCACTCCAGAATATTCACGAGTCATTTTTTCATAGCCACACGGGAATATGTAATATCCTTTTTTCATAATTTACCTTTTTTTTCAATCGCAACAAAAATTCAAAAAAAACCTAAAAGAACTGCAACCCTAAAATGCCATGTCGTTTTCTTGTTTTTTGCTTTTATTCTTTTATCAGCAAGAACATTCCATCTTCCATATTTTTTCTTTTTGTAAAAAGCAATCTTTTCCAATATTTCCATACGTTCTAAAACAATTTGATTACTATAAATCTTAGCAATATCCTGCAATTCTCTACTTCGTTCACATGATTGGCTTAATAAAACTCGTATTCGTCTCTTTAAAGAATGCCGAAAACTTTCTCTACTTCCTATCACATTTTTCCCATGCTGTCTATAGCTCATATACTTTTTCGGATCTCTATAAACAACACCGCCTACCGCCAGGCAAACCTTCACAGCCAAATCATCATGCATGAACAAATTTTTCCCGTCATATCGCATCAATAATTTTTTTAGAGGGTTTCCAAAAACCATTGTGCACCCCTGACTATTATTTCTAATAAGGCCATCTATAAATGTAGTGACAGGAATTGATGAATCTAGCGAACCAATCTCTTTCAAATCCGAAGAAACTACTCTCACATTACAAGTATATAGAACAACATCCTGCGGCGCATATTCTTCCAATTTATTTGTTGCAGCAAACAATTTATCTTCATCCCATACATCATCTTGGTCGCTAAACGCATAATATTCATTTTCAGGAACATTTTTTATCAAATCTAAAAAACTATACGCAGGTTTAAGGTTACCACCTCTATACCATTGTAATTTACCTTCATCAGCATATGCTTGCAAAATGTCTACAGTTCCATCTGAAGACCCATCATCACGAACCAGCAAATCAACTTTTACTCCAACTTGAGCTAGTATACTATCAATTTGCTCTCGCAAAAATTTTTCACCATTATATGTGGACATCATAACTGTAACAGAATGCATTATACGCCTCCAAACATCATTTTTTTCTCAAACGCCTTGAAAAAATCTCATAAGATTTTTGAGCAACCGCATTCCAGCCATAATTCTCTGTCACATAGCGCTTACAACGATCAACATAAAGCCTTCTTTGATCAGAATAATCAATCACAGCCTGTTTAATTGTTTCTGCAATAGACTCCGCATTCAAATCAGATTTCCATCCTAAGCCATTAGAAACCACTTCGTCAGCGACATTCGTACCAGGAGTCACAACGCAAGGATTTCCATACTTCCATGCTTCAAGGATTGTCATCGGAAAGCCTTCGTATCTGGATGTCAAAAGCATAATTCCACACTGTTCCAACGCACGCTTTTGTATATCTCCATATACAGCTCCACAATTGGAAACAACAACATTCTGAAACATACCGATTCTTGCGTTCACATAGTTAATTTCTTCCTCAGAACCTGTACCATACATCTTCACATTTACACGAACATGTTGCTTCTCTAGAACATCTAAGGCATCAAATAAATAATCAAGTCCTTTATGAGCAACATCGAATCTTCCAATGAAATAAAAAAAGGGAGATTCCATCATTTTAAAGTCATTATCAATCTCAGAGATGTCAATTCCATTAGGAATAACGATATCAAATAACGTTCTGAATTTTGAATCTTTTTGTTCATTTTCATTTAAAAAAACATATCCACTTGCATGTTTCAAAAGGGATCTAAATACAAACGCATTTGCGAATCTTTTTTTGTATTTTGATTTTTGAAGAGCTGCCATCCCAAAGGATCCATGTGGCTCGATATAATAAGGTATATTTTTCCTTACCAGACAGCCAAATAATTGAAGATACTCAAAATAATAATGACAATGAAAAACAACAACATCAGGAACAAATTTATTGATATATTCCTCAAAAGACTCTTTCCCTAAATAATCAAAAAAAACAGATTGCATACCTGACACATCTGCTTTTACTGACAATACTCTCACTTCAAAATTTTCAATCAAATTCTGAGCTTTTACTAAATCTCTTAAAACAACGGGGATTCCCCCCGCAGGATTCAAATGAGTTGCTGTAACATGCAATAATTTCATACCTTCAACGTCCTAATTTTCTTTGCTGGTACACCACCATACAAACAGCCTTCCTCAAACAAGCTTGCGCACACAACAGCCCCCGCAGCAATAATCGAGTTTCTAGCAATTGTGACTCCAGCACATATAGTCACATTCGCCCCAAGCCACACATTATCACCTATTACAATAGGTTCATTTACATGAATATCTTGATTTTCAGTTCGTTTCACCCATTTGGTTGAATCTAAGCCAGTTGATAAAATCGTCACGCCATGCGATAGAACAACATAATTGCCAATTGACACCCCTCCTACAGCATTAATAAATACGTTATCATTGATATGGATTTTATTTCCCATGATCAAACGATTTTTGAAATACACTCTTGGAACTTCGTATAAAACCGAATTATGAAATTGAGGGAATAATAATTTGAATATACTAGTTTTAATTTTTCGATATATACGTCCAATCATGAAATTTACACCCTAAATACCTTTATATTCTCGCCATGTTTCATGCAAAAAAAAGGCCGCGATATGTTAATAAAAAACATGCACTAAAAACGGCCAACAAAATCCATTGTAGAACATTTTTCCAAAGGCAATTTTACCGGCTTTCCCTCAGCTGCAGACTTATAGATTGCAAGGACAAGTTCAAGAGCCCTCTTACCGGCTTCACCATCAACCAATAATTTTTCTTTCCCTTCAATTGCCGCTATAACATTCTTATAAAGTTTCGTATGTCCAAACCCATAAACATTTGGAGGATTTTCGGAACACTCTTTTTTGACTGTTTCTTCATCGCCAAAATAATCAGAAAATTTCCATTCTTCAATAATATTTACGGCTTCACCACCAGCTTTTACCGTACCTTTTTCGCCAAAAATATACAAAGTTTCTTCCAAGTTTCGAGGATATACATTGGTTGTTCCTTCAATCGTGCCATAGCTTCCATTTTTAAATTTAACTACGGCCAATCCAAGATCTTCTGCTTCGATATAAGGATGAATAAGGCGATCTGTCATTCCATAAACTGTATCAATTTCATCGCCCATCATCCAACGGAGCAAATCAATATTATGTATGCATTGGTTCATCAAAGCACCACCATCCTGTTCCCATGTTCCACGCCAAGCGGCCCTATCATAATATTCATGATTCCTTGCCCAGCGAATATGAGCGGTACCATAAAGCAACTTTCCAAAACGATTTTTCTCAATCGCTTTCCTTATTTCTTGAATGCTATTATTAAAGCGATTCTGATGGTTCGCACAAACAAGAACCCCTTTTTCTTTTCCTGCCTTTATGATAGCCTCCGCATCAGCAATCGACAATGCAATAGGCTTTTCAATAATAACGTGACATCCCGCAGCAATGCAATCCAAGGCTATTGCAGCATGTTTTCCAGATTCCGTAGCTATAGCGACCAGTTCCGGCTTTTCCTTTTCTAACAATTCCTTGTAGTTTTCATAAACTTTCACCTTTGTCGGATCAAGGTCAAACTTGAGAATTTTATCCTCAGCATTTTCTTTCACAATGTCACAAACGGCCACAAAATCTAACCCATTATTTTTTGCTGCCATAACATGGTTGGGAGATATTCTCCCACAACCTATAAGAGCATATTTCATTATTCTTCTCCTTTCAAATTAATAAGGTTATTGTTAATTTGGTATATCTTTCCGCACTCAGAACAAGTCAACAAACTATTTAACCTACATCCGCACTGACAGACATAACCAAGAAATTTATCTGGATTTCCAACAACAAGGTTGTAATCAGCAACACTATGAGCAACAACTGTACCTGCACCAATCATTGCGTACTCACCAATATTATGGCCACAAATAATTGTAGCATTAGCCCCGACTGTCGCCCCCTTTCCAACCACTGTTTTTTTAAACTCGTGTTTACGGCTAATAAAAGCTCTCGGATTAACAACATTTGTAAAGACGCAATTTGGGCCTAGAAACACATCGTCTGCGATTTCAACGCCACTATAAATCGCAATATTATTTTTTATTTTCACACCGTTGCCAATCCGGACACCTTTTTCAATAAAGACATTTGCCCCTATATTGCAATTTTCCCCTATAATCACATCATCTTGAATAATGCAATTTTGCCAAATAGACGTTCCCTTTCCAATTCGAGCATTGGGGGACACGTTTGCGCTTTCATGTATTTTTGTCATGCTTCCCACCGGTTCACAACATCAATGATCTTATCTATTTCGTCTTGCGTCAATTCCGGAAACATTGGAAGGACCATTGAATGATCAGCAACAAATTCCGCATTTGGCATATCACCTTTCTTATATCCTAAATTTTTATAAACCGTTTGAAGATGAAAGGGTACAGGGAAATACACACCACTTGCAATTTCATTTTCTTTCAAATAATCCCTAAGACTATCACGATTTTCAGCAGTTATGACATAGACATAGTAAATGTGAGAGTTGTCATTAGAGACCTGCGGTTTACAAATCGCCGCATTAGTTATGCGTTCATTGTACAGCTTCGCAATCTCTCTTCTACGTTCATTCCAGCCATCTAAATATGGTAGCTTTACTGAAAGGATTGCCGCTTGAATTGCATCCAATCTAGAATTGTATCCCGTCACAAAATTAAAATATTTAGGCAAATTCCCATTGAAATCTATATCTGTTTCAGATACATTTATTCCATTCTGTTTTCCATACGTATACAACCCATCCAACCCACTACCGTGAGCACGGAAAGCTCTACACTGACGATAGATATCCTCGCTATTCGTAACAATAATTCCACCATCTCCTGCACAGCCAAGATTCTTAGTTGGAAAAAAAGACACACAACCAACATCGCCCAGACTCCCCGCCTTTTTACCTTTATATGTAGCCCCTGCAGCCTGAGCGCAATCCTCTATTACTTTTAGATTATATCTTTTTGCGATTCCATTAATCGCATCCATATCGGCACACTGTCCATAAAGATGTACCGGAATAATAGCCTTAGTCTTATCCGTTATTTTTTTCTCTATATCTGTAGGATCAACACAATAAGAATCTCTTGTACAATCAGCAAAAACAGGGACTGCACCAACCGAAGTAATCGCTTCTGCAGTTGCGCTGAAGCTCATCGCAGTGGTAATCACCTCATCACCATTTTTTACCCCACAAGCCTTCAAAGCCATTACCAAAGCATCAGACCCATTTCCCACACCAATAGCATAGCAAACGCCACAATATGAAGCAAATTTTTTTTCAAATTCTTCTACAGTTTTACCAAGAATGTATTGACCATCATGCAGCACATCCAACGCAGCTCTATCAAGTTTATCTTGAATAGATGAATATTGTCGAGTGACGTTCATTGCAGGAATCATTTTTCACCTCTTTTTTTTATTTTCAGTCATTTTCTCAGGAAAAGCCTATATACTCTTTGTTGTAAAAACGTGGGCATTAAGAAAACAGCAATCTGCGCTACAGTAACGATTGCATAATCAAAAAAACTGGAAAAACCCATTTTGCGAAATTTGCCAATAGTGTTGATATAACTCTTGGTATTCCCCCAGCTTTTACGGCGTCTTGCAAGGTCGTTGTTACAGCGGAACATTAGCAGCGATTCAGGGACATTCTGCGCCCGACAGCCGTTAAATAACATTCGACC
>AUXO017890551.1_pt1 | contig 11103 bp, 7 predicted proteins | sample 768731 | NCBI WGS metagenome assembly AUXO01 (sample SAMN02715735, study PRJNA202380) | gut metagenome | biome: sheep rumen | host: Ovis aries | place: New Zealand: Palmerston North
ACTCTCTAGCGGAGGTTCCACAGCTGCTGGCGGTCTGGCACAGGCTGGCGGTAGTAAGTTGGCTGCTAGTATTGCTAGCGGTGCAGCTAAACTTGGCCCTTGGGGATTACTTATCGCCGGTATAATAATTACTGCTGTCAAAGTACTTGGCCCAGCAATTCAGGGATTTGTTAATTTACTTAAATCGGCTGGAAAGTCCTTTAACCGAGATGAAGATATGCGTAAGAAACGCATGGAGAATGCTCAAAAGCGACTTGAAGCTGATATGAAGTGGATGGCAGAAAAGCCATTTGAAATCCTAATGGATGCTACAAAGGCTTGGGAACAGACTTGGGATAGCAATCTCCGTAAGACTGGGCAGACACAGGGTTATGATAAAGAATCAGTATATGCTTTATATGAGGGATATGCAGATAGATTACGGTCTGAAGGTCTTGGTTCTGTAATCAGTGCTACTGATATTACGGATAAATTAGCATCAGTATTAGATTCTGGTTTAAGCGGTAAAGCAGCAGAAGAGTTTGCATATATTGCTACAACTCTTGGCGCTGCAATTCCTACACAAGATTTCTTTGGATATGCAGATACTTATGCATCAATTGCTGCAAATGCTATAGCTCAAGGTAAGACTCAAAAGGAAGCTTTGGATCAGGCTAATGCAGAGTTAGAGCAGTTTGCTAGTAACTTGCTATATTCTAGCCGTGAGCTTGCCGGTGGTTTCTCTACAGGATTACAAAATGCGTCTAAACTGTTCAAAGATGCTACTCAAATCTCGCAGGCGGCTAAAACATATAATGCATCTGCAATTTCAGGTACGCTCACTTCTGTATCAGCGATTATCGGTGCAGTTGCACCAGACCTTGCTGATTCACTAGTTAATAATGTTGTTCAGGCCGCTATTGGCGGTAACAATAATTCTCAAATAGTTGCACTCCGTTCTCTTGCAGGAATCAATGCTGGTAATACTGAATTCTTGCAAGCTATGGCTACGGATCCGCAGGGCGTCTTTACAGACTTATTCTCTAGGTTGTCAAATCTCCAAAATATGTCCCCGGCAAACTATATGGAAGTTGCCGAAGGTCTTGCTAGTGTATTTGGCGTAGATGCTGCCGCATTTGCCCGTGTTGACTTTAAGTATCTTGCAGATGCAATTAGCTCAATGCAAGTAAACTATAATTCTCTTGATCAGAACTTGAATTTACTTGCGAGTGGTCAAACTACTACTTCGGCAGAACAACTGAAAGCACAAGAAGTCAATCGTGTAATTCTTGAAGAAGGACTAGCCTATGTAATTGATAGTGAAGCTGGTCGTATGATCCAGGAGCATATGTGGGATGAACAACGTGCCAATGCTCTTATGGAAAATGAGTATGCCGTAAGCATTCAAGGTGCTGCATTAGGATTCCTTGAAGGTATCAGAAAGTCTATGACTACTCTGATGAACTTCTTAAATCCAGTAGGGTTCTTGGTCAAGGGAGTTAATAATCTTACTCAAACAGTTACTGAATCTGTTTCCAATGAGAAAGCAGTTGCTGACATTTTGAGGTTAGGTGCTGTCGGTAACAATAATAAAGCATTTTATAACCTTACTACTCGTGGAAAAGATTTAGGTTTAACCACTTCTCTTGTTGAGATGATGGGTGGTAAGAAACTTGGTGGGGCTGCTAGTAATGATCTTTTAAGCAAAATCATAGGTCCAGGTGGTAGCAATTTAGTTGCTAATGCCATTCAACTTGCTGCCACGGGTGTAATTACTCCTACTTCTGCACAGTTTAATGCTCTTTGGGATTCAGGTGCGCTTACTGGTTACAGGGGCAGCAAGGGTTTAGGCAACTCTATAAATGGTGTATCTTCAAGATATTCTTGGGGCATCGTTGGTAAATCTGTTGCTAATGCTATGCAGGCAACGGCTATGAATAATGCATTAATCGGTGGGGTTTCCTCGCCTACTAATAATGCAGCTAATCAGTATGTTCAGAAACAGACTAATGCTAAATTTGAAAAGTTTATTGCATCAGCTACTGATGCGGCTGCAAATAACATGTCCTATGAGCAATGGGTAGGTACTGCAAAGAATTATGGTATCTCTAATTTTTCTGATGCTCTGGAAACTTTCGGCAGATCTGAAACAGAACTCCGTGACTTCTTCTCCAATAAAGAGGCTGAACGCGGTGCGATTGTAAAGGAAGAGAAAGAACAGGCCGTTAGAAAGTTCTGGGGTTATGATAGCGGTGCTAATACAGGTGAGTTCTATTCTGCTATATGGTTCCCATTTTTCGGAGCACAGCAGCGTTATGACACTCGTATGGATAATGTCGATACCGCAATGACGATTATCCAAGGACAACTTGATGATATCGCTAACAGACTTGGTGATCAGATTACTGACTACACGGTAATCGGAGAGTTAGCACACCTGCGTGGTGACATGTGGACAACCTTTGTTACTATGGATAGCACTTTCCAGAAGTGCTTACTTGACTGGACAAGATACATCACAGAAACTGAAGCTTATACGAAAGCTATTGGCGGTAATAGGACTACTGCTTGGCAGGATCTTAAAAATGCTACGAAAGACCAGCAGACACAGGCAACCTTGGCATTGGCCAATGCATTAGGTGTGTTTACTGCCGATCAGTTAAAGAATATGGATCCTCAATTGCAAGCTAATGCATTGTTGGGTGAAATCCTTGTCGTGCTTCAGGCGATTATGCAACAGAATAACACCCAAGCCGGTGGTTTATCTCTTATTGATACAATTAGTGCATTAGGTCTTGGGGCAACAAAGAAATAATAAATATACCTTTAATAGATATATATATGGAGGAATAAGTAAATGCATTTTATAACATTTCCAGTAGCATCAACTAATATTTTCCCACTGGCTAACTCATCTCAAGGTGGTCAGTTAGCTACCGAATATAACCTTAAATCCAGGGAAATGGTAATGACTAACCCTGATGTTAAGTTTGCTATCGGTCCTTCATTCTTACATAGTGAAACTGATTTCCAAGTTAAGTTACTTGAAGATACAGAAGTAGCCAACTATGATGCGAATCAGTTATACAAAAAGGGAGATTATTGTACTTATAACAATAATACTTATGTTTGTATTGTAGATATTACGGCAGCGGAACCATTTACTTCAAGCCATTGGAGTAAGAGTTCTATTTCAAGCTCAATTCTTCAAATTGATCCAGGTAGAGCTGTAATTAACGGACATTATGTTGAAACTCTTGCCCCGATGCTGGTTGACCTTAATCTTGCCAATATTGAATTAGCACAGGCGTCTAAACCTGCACTTTTTGGAGATCTGTCTATCGGTATTAAGTCTTACTTCAGCACAGAAACCACGATGGCTGGTGCTATGCTTGTTGAGAATGAAGATAATATGTATGTCGGTATCCAAATTGTTATCGAGGACGCCAAGAAGTTCAAGGTTCCGGGAGATGTTGGATGCCGTGCTGAAACTGAAAGGGATAATGTAACTGCTGATATCAAGTTGGCAGATTTTACTTATATCAATGGTGCAGTTTCTAGTGCAAGTATTACCCCTAACCCTAATGTAACTAGATATATTGATTCCAGAAGAATTGCAGACTTCAATTCTATTCTTGATGATACTTATGTTACTTCTTCTTCTGTATCAGATAATATCCTTTATACCTTTTCTGGAAAGTCAAAGAATTGGTGTGATTCCACAGGCAGCCTTATGACCTGGGATAAGGCATACAATGCACATAGACGGTATCTTACTCCTGCCCAGATTGCAGAAATTGAAGCTACATATGGAGATGAGGCTAATTTCTATACGGACCCCACTACTGGTAATGTTTCTTTGGTAGTTCCGCATAAGCAGATAGATACTAATTTTGACCCGACTTCTTCACAATCCTATCTGTACTATCTGCCGAAGATATTAAACTTCCCTACGGCAAATTATTCTGCTGGTACTCCGGGTATTGTAACTTCTGCGTATACAAATAAGATTAAGGAAATTGCTTCAGTTATCAACACATATAAACAGTTTACCAATGGTAAACAGATAGGTTATATTGATATTCTTAATGTAGCTGATGATGGCAAGACTGATCCTGAACTTCCCACAGACTTATCTGGGCCTGGATACAATGTCGGTGATTACATTTTAGTTCGTGAAGATTATACTGTCGGAACTACAGAGGACGATGGTTCAAACCCTTCTACGATGTATTTTGTTCTGCCTGGGGATATTACTGCAATTGCTTGGGGCGGTACAACTCAACCCTCTGGAATTAGGGTTGGAAATCCATATATTCTTAAAGCAAGTGAGGGTGCACCTGTACCTACTGAACAAATTCCCTCGGCAGCTGATCTTTTAGATATTTTCAGTTATACCTCCTACAAGGGTACTGTTGGTGATTATTTTGAGATAGATTACTATAATGCAGATGAAACTGAAGTTACTGTTTATTACTACCCAGTAACCGCAGCTGGTGCAAAGAGCCTATCTTCTGCGATATTGCTTACTAGCGGTATACCTCTAGCAACAGAAACTCAAATAGGCGGTTTTTATAATGCATCTACTGATATTGAGTACACAGATGCTGGATATGTCTATCTTGATGACACAGGACATTTAAGACTTAGGGACTATGAATTACTCCGTTCTGGTGCTATGGCATATCAGCTGGGTAGTAGCCTTGAAATTACAACAAATCAAACTTTGGCATCAATTCAGTCATTCCTTGATGAGTTGGTAAATTCCAGAGTGGCTTTCTACACAAATGCAGTTTTAACTTCTACTCCACCTGTTATTGATATAAAGATTCCACTTCCATATGATGAAGAGGGTGTTCTTAATATCTATAATTTGGATTCCAGATTTGGTACAGCTGTGTATCTGCACTTTATTGCAAATGATCCTACAAAGGATTATTCCAAGATTACTATTAACATTTCTGACTGTGAGAAAGTTAGGATTGATAGTGCGATTACAACGATACCAAAGGGGCCGATGATTAATATTTTCAGAAGTTGTCTATACTATGATGCCGGCATTATTAACTACATTAAGTTAGGAGATTCTTCCCGTAGAGCCACACTATTTTCAGATTCAACCTTTACTGGATTTAGTGGACTTACCTTGTGGTATGCTCGTTTCTCATTAAGTGATCCTGACATTACTGTAAATGGTATGGAGATTATGCAGCCAAATGTAGATTCTGCCGCTCAAGATGTTGTTTTCTGGGATGAGAATATGCCTAATGATAACCATTTTGGTTATGCTTTAAGAAGTGTTACTTTGAGCAACATCGGTACAGTAATTGCATGTAGCTTGTATGTTGCCAACATTTCTACTGCCACAGTTAACCCTAATGGTCGTATTATTATAGGTGGAGATTTTACATTACCTCAAGGTTCTAACTTGAATTACCCAGAGGCTTGTATAACAAATGCACTCCGTATTACTGGTACATTCACTACAGCATATCCTGATAAGACAGGCACTAAATGGATTACTACGGAAACTTCATTTACTGCAACTTCCGGTGTATTTGATAAATATACTGGACTTGCGACAGGTACTATTGCATTTAATGCAGATACTGAAACACTTAATGCCATCTATACAGCAAACCTTAATAAGATTAAGGGTTGGGAAGTTGGCGATTACCACATCTTCTATGGGGGCGTAACTGTTCAAGCATGATGATACATGACATCTTGAAAATTAAATATGTTAGACTGGGTTATATTCCAAAGAACTATCCTTATCATCTTATTTCTGATAAGGAAATGTTCAACGCCTTTATTAAACTTGATACCACCCAAGAAGTTCAGGATGACCAAGTATTTTTCTTTGATGACAATTATCCCAATCCTTTTGACAAAACTGATGTTTATAGGCAAACTAAAATAGATGAGGAAACCGGGGAAGTTATCATAATCAGTGAAATAAATCTTTATGATGAGTATTGCAAATTAAAGGCGTACATCGTCAATGCTATAAATGACTATTTGGCATATCGCAGTACCCCTGAAGAAAGTAATCATCAAATCCCGGATTGGATTTATACCTATATGCTGGGTGAGGTTGTATATCAGAATTCTGAATACTTGGATATTCAAGATACTTTAACTCTGTTGCAATGTTCTAATTTAGACAATGAGTTTACAAAGGAAGCTTGTATTGCTTGCTATGTAACAAGTTTAGGCTATGTGTCTAAGCTATCAACAAACACAAGACCTCCGACAGTTTTCGGAGAGCCTCATGTGATTAAGCAATTAAGGATGGCTAACTAATATGCAGTATCTGGAAGTTTCACGAGATATGTCATTAACTGATCTTGCTGGCATTGTCGGTGAGCGAAATGTTGATACTATTCTGAATACAAATGGACTTAAAAGAACTGTTAATGTCGGTCAGCAGTTCTACAATAGGCAAGCTGATATTCAGAAAAATATCCCTGTTGATACCCAGCAGAAGTTAAACTTACTTAATCAGTTTGTTCAGGATTCTGATTTATTCCAAAAAGCATATCTTGGTTCTTCATTGGACTGGAAATCACTTGCACAGTATAACTGTTTTTCAGATGCTATCAGAATTCCGATAGAAGTTAAGTTACCGGATTCCTTGGGAGTTCTTGGCAATAATGAACCTATTCTTGATAGTATTTATAAGAAAAGCATAGACCACTTAAAGGCATATGGTGAAGTAGACCCATCTATATTCAGTGAGTATGATGCATCTTATGCAAGTTCTTCTGTCGGCATTACAGAGGTTGCTGGAAATGCCGGTAGTTTATCTGAATGGTTTGCAATTCCATTCGGGGCTGTATGTCTAAAATCTTCTATTGAAGACGAGATGTTATATTTTCCTGTTTACCCAAATGAATTGGATGATGGAGTTTCTGCAAACTATGAAGAAATGGGTGAAATGCTTTATCAGTATGAACCTTGGAAAGTCTATAAATCTTCTGGGCCAAGAGAAATGACATTTACTTTTGAGTTCCATAGAGATATGTGGACTGGCGATCATAGAGATGAGGGTGCAAATAATCTTGTCAGAGGTTGTATGGCAAATTGCTACCCAGAATTTGACGGCTCATTGATTAATGTACCGATAGTAACTTTATATATAGAGGGTGCTAACTACATTACTGGTGTTATGACAAATTGTAAGGTTCATTGGAGTGGTCCTATTGGATTAGATGGGTTCTATCTGTTTTGTAATCTGTCATTTACTATTGTTGAAATATCCCCAGAGCCATTGAACTATTATTCAGAAAGGTATAAGAGGTTAATCGGATGAACTATGGTAGAGATTTAACAACTCCATATAAGGAGATTGAATATAATGGCATAGTCTATCAATCCTGTACTGACTATGATCACATTTCTAGATACAGAAATCTTCGTCAGGTATCTCATCTTTTAGAGGATAGATATACTACACTTGAAACTGTAAATCCTTTTATTACGAATACAGAAATCAAGTATTATGAAGTTACTGTTCCTGAGATAAATAGGTTAGACTTAATCGCTCAAAAGACATTAGGTTCTGCTTCATATGGTTGGGTACTTGCCTACTTTAATGGTATTGAAGATGGATATACTGTTAGGGAAGGACAGAAGATAGTTTATCCTAGGGGTGGAATTACTGCTCTGCTTAATAATGGAGAAGTTTTAGCTCCAGTTCCTCCGATGCGGTTGAATTTAGGAGAAGAATAATGTTTAAACAGCCATTCTGTTCATTTTCCATCGCTGGTGTAAATATCACAGATTATGGGTTGGAGATTCCTTCGCCGTTTTGTTCACTTGCAGTTTCTAATGCCCAGATAAACTCTTTTTTATCCTGGGAACTCAAGGTAACTGTTGTTGGTGATTACAAGAAGAAATCTAATATTGCTGCATTTGAAACTCTGATATATAGTGCCGCACAAGATGCCAATAAGTATCCAAATACTTCTGGTGTTCCTGTATCATTTATGTTTGGCTGGCTTAATCCTGATGGTTCAATTGGAGAAAATTCTTCATATCAGGGGTATTTTATTAACTACACTACCTCTACTTCGGGGCTCTCTATGACCTATACGATCACAGGTTTTGCTAGTCTTGCAGTAAAGAGTGCTTATCCTGTTTACAATTGGCCTGCGGTTTGTGGGTTTGTTCAGCCGTCTGCGGTAGTTGAGGCTGCTTGCAAGGCACTTAAAGTAAATACTTATTATAATCTTGACATAGATCATAATGATGCCCCAACACTTGTGAATCATGGACCTATGACTATGAGTTTTACTTCTTATGTAAGAGGTAATTATAGCGCTAATGATGATTATGCAGGGTTCCCTGGATTACTTAAACTATCCAAATCCTATAATCTTACACGAGATGCTGCTGGCTTAAAACCTGGATATAATTCTTTGAGTTCTGTGTTGAATAATCGAACAGTATCTCCTGTTAGTAATTTCTTGAAGAAGAGTATTATTGACAATACTCCGCAATGCTCTGCTTTCTCATTCTGGGTAGAAGAACCTACGATGACTAAAATGGGTACCGTTCATTATAAGAGTAATGCTGGGTTAGTTTCTACTCATCTTGGTGATACTTTGGAGTATGGCACCCCTAATACAAATATCATATCTTTAAATGGTAGTTATAGCGGTGTTGCATATAGTATGACTAATATGAACTATGCAGATATTGGTTTCTCTGTTGATGGCAGTGGTAATACCATTGTTCAAGAGAGTAAGATCATAAATAGCTGGTCATCTTCCTTGGCACAGGTATATCAGACAGTAAACATTATCAATGATGTAAATGCTTTGGCATCTCAGTTTGCTGCAGATTTTACTGTTGATATTCCCGGAACGACTAAACAATATGATATCTGTCAGCCTGTATCTTTACTTGTATTGTCTGGTAACAGTATTTCTCCAGTTACAGGGATTTATAATATAGTTTCTGTTTCACATAGGATTTCAAGCACATTTGTAACTACTTTGAAATTGCAGAGATTACAGATGAGTTCTGCCAATGAAACTGCAATATCTTCTGGGATTACTTTGGCAAATGATTCTGGATATGGTAACTATTCTTATGCCCCTACCAAGAATGTTGTATCTACTGGTAAGGTTGATTTCGGTACAATGTATCCTACATATGAGGATGTGATGGCTGTATGAATTCTGATATTTTCTCTATACTTGTGGGAACACCTATTAAGGATCCATCTCACATTATTAAACAGGGGTGGCAAGGTAGCCGCCCTTTTATGACAGGATGCTTAATTATCACAGATGATGTTTTCAGCATTTGTAATGGCACTGTGGTAGATGTAGGCGTGGATGATAAAAATAATCTCTACTCTGTTTCCATTGAATATAATTATCAAATTTGGATCAGGTATTGTATGTTACAGACTTGTAATGTTTCTGTAGGTGATACTGTTTCTGTGTCTGATAAAATAGGAAGTACATATAAAGGTATTTTACGATTTGAATACTGTACGGATGAGTTTTCAGTATTTCCTTACCGAAATGGTGATAGGCAATTATATAAACATGATCCTATTGATGTTTTAACGGGAGAGATAGCATTGCCAGAAATAGATGATCCGGGTGATATCGTTATATTAGATGATTATGTTGATGAGGATACAGTAGATGTCGAAGACGAATAGTTGGTTATGCACATATGCAATAGCACAACTCGGTAAGCCATATAAATTGGGTACACATGGGAAATTTATCAAGTGTACCCAGAAAAAATATCTTCAGTCTAAACACAAGGCTACGGGTGAAAATGACTGGCATACAAACCCCTATTACGGTAAAGATGTTAAATATCATGACTGTGCGGGGTTAGTATTAGGTGCTCTAATGTGCAGCGGAGTAAATTCTAAACCAAAGGGAAATCCCCCAATAGCTTCTGGTGCTTCATCTATGTGGGCCAATAATTGCAAAAATAAACACACCACAATGCTTGGGTTTGATAAAGTTCCTGGAAGATTAGTATTTGTTTTCAATACCAAGAGTAACAAAAATAAGTATCCCTATAGCCATGTGGGAATCTATGTCGGTACATTCACTGATAGCACAGGTACACATAAAGATGCTGTTATTGAAGCCGCAAATAAGAGAACTGGGGTAGTTTATAGTAAGGTCACGGCATCTAAATGGGGAGCTTGGGCACAGTTATCTGTATGTAAAGAAGATACTACTGAAGGACAAGTATTTGTTAATACTAGTGGAGTTTTAAACCCACAGTCTTTAATTAAAGTAAATGCTATTGATCCATACATTGCCACTATCGGACCAACAAATGTATCTGTTGATTATAAGAAATTAAAGGATTATAAAGTTTCTGCCGTGATGTTCAATGCTGGCAGCTTATTTGACGCTGGACATAAGCAGAAGATTTATAAAAATCCCTATTTAGATAGTCAGGTAAAGAAATGTGAAGAGGCTAATCTTCCATATGCATTATATGCAGATGTTAGGGCTAAAAACGAGATAGAGGCTGATGCTGAATGTCGTGCTTTGTACTATATTTTAGCCACCTTTTCTCCAAAACTAGGGATATGGCTACATATAACGGCTGATCATGGGTTGGCCACAAATGATAAGATAATAGATGTATATTATAAGTATATAGAAAAGTGGGGACTTAAAGCACGTTGTGGTATTTATATTGAAAAATCTAAATTATCCACAATATCTTGGAGTAAGTATCAGGACAAGTTTTATCTTTGGGCAATAGATAAGATGACAGACTTTAAGAAAGTTGAGAATAAGTTATTGCAACCATCTATGTTTGAGGTACCAGATTAGTGGCTACACATTTAGAGACCTTTTTGCAACAGGCAAATAGTTGGATCGGCGCGAAAGAAAGTGGCGGTCAAAATAGGTATGCAAAAGGATCTAAACTTGCTGAAATCTTTACTACCTATGGGGCAGCTCCGGGAACAGCTTGGTGTGCCGTATTTGTATCTGCCTGTGCCATAAAAGCAAAAGCTACTAGTGTTATAGGTAAGAATCCTTATGCTCCAGGTATTTGTAAACAAGTAATCAAAAATGGTGGAACTTGGATTAAAGGTCCTTATACAACTAAATCAAAAGTAAT
>AUXO018743849.1_pt1 | contig 11103 bp, 10 predicted proteins | sample 768731 | NCBI WGS metagenome assembly AUXO01 (sample SAMN02715735, study PRJNA202380) | gut metagenome | biome: sheep rumen | host: Ovis aries | place: New Zealand: Palmerston North
TCTCCTCCATATGTACATGGAAGCCCTCCTCTAAAAAAGTCCGTTTCTTTTAAAGGGCGCAGCATAAACATATCATCATTAAAATACACAAAATGTTCTGCTAACCCTTTAATTCGATGTATGTTTAATTCAATGGAATGAGAATTAAACGTAGGCAGATATTCTTCCGGCATAAATTCATCGTGTCGTACAATATGCACTTTTTCGGCATTTATATCAAGAAACTGCGGAATATGCCCCCATGTTACGAAATGGATTTTCCGAACCCATGGAGCAAATTTCTCGACCGCTCGAAACCAATATTGAAGTATTCCCCAATCCCGATAACGATTTTCAGCATTGTTTTCTGTCTGCTTTCGTTCCTGATACTTCTCCTTTTCAGCCTTCCATGCAGGATCATTTCCATCTACCCAGAGTATTATAAAATCAATGTCCATTTTTCTCTTTTCTTTTCAGAATCTTGTAACGAATTGCCACTTGATGCCTGAACCATGAATAAGTATTTCGCAGAATAATTTTAGCCACTTGTTTATGTAGAAGCATGTCTAAATAACGCCGCTCCCCTTTTGTTAATTCACTTAACAATTCCGGCGGCCATTTTTCAAACCACGCTTTTGTTTCCGTACAAATATCTGCAATTTGTCCGGGCGAAGAGACTCCAATCTTCTCTCTGACCAGTACTAAATATAATTTTATAAGGATTATATTCTGATTAGAACTTTTTTTATATGTTCCATTACTATTAACCAGATTTTTTAATGAATTTTCTATATTGATAATAAACTGATTTAAACTATGTATCCTGCTTAACCGCTCTCCAGGATGTGCCTGTTCTTCGTTAATCCTATAATGATATATAATCCTTTTCTCATTAAAAATATTTTTACATCTTCTCATATAACGAAGTACAAAATCCAAGTCTTCGTACATAAACATTTCTGTATTGAAACGAATATTGTATTGATCCAAAATCTTTTTTACAAACACCTTAGTACAAACGGAATTTAATCTATTACATGCATATAGTGTTGCAAGTTCTTCTATGCATTTCTCTATTGAGAGTGTTCCATTTAATGGACAAACAGGCCTTTCGCTATAAGAATATATACCATGCTGATAATGATCAAATGCAATTCCAAACATCACCATATCGATGTTTCCCTTTAAAGCTTTTCCTGTCAGTACTTCTCCCAATTGAATGCTATCTATACAATCGTCCACATCCAGAAATAATATATAATCACCAATTGCATGATCCAATCCCTTATTCCTTGCCGCAGAGACTCCTCTGTTTGTTTGATGGATAACTTGTACGGCAGGCTGTTCACAAGCAATTTTGTCACATATTTCCGGTGATCTATCAATAGATCCATCATCAATCAACAAAATTTCATAATCTTGTAGATTAATATTAGAAATAATCTCAATACATTTTTCTATCCATTTTTCCGCATTATATACCGGAACTATAAAACTATATCTCATATTTCAATCAGCTTCCCACATAAATTTATAGTTTTCTACGAGATTATCTACATCCGATTTTGAACTATCTGTTGAAAGACTAGAGTATTGATATAAAAGAATCAAAAGGCATACAAAAACTATAGAAAACATCTTCTGACTTTTTTTATCAAAAAACAACCTTGGATAATAAGGTTTTTTATATACTTGGACCAACAAACATGGAGCATAAATAACAATGAATTGAAAATAATAATCAGCCAGTCTAGTAAAAACAAAGCTATAAACAGAGAATATCTGTAGCAAAGACGCTAATGCAATTAAAAGAAATGTTTTTCTAAACAAGTCATCCGACAGTCCACACAACAGAATACCTGCCAGCAACAAAGCAACAATCATACCAGTTCTTCCACCGACAGAAAAAAAATCCACTTTTTTTTGTATTTCCTCTTCATAATATAATTCAGACATAAATTTAACAATTCTGCTGCGAAATAAAAATATTACTACTACAGATGCAATATATATTCTAATTACATAGTACATATTTCTTATTCGAGTAATTTCATATGCCGGCAGAAATACAAATGCCGGAAAATGAATCAATCCCGCGATTATTGTCATGACATAAAATAATGTTCTATTGTCTTCATAAATACCTATAACTGCAAACATTAAAAAAGACATAGCTAACGTTTGTTTTAATGAATAAAAAGAAAATATATAGAAACCAAAACAGTTCCAACATAAATAACTGATGAACGGCTGTTTTGAATAGTAATATATCACTATCGAAAGAGATATTGTTGAAAACAGTGCAATAATAAATAGAAGTGTTTGAAAATTCCCATCACTCCACAGCCCCACAACTTTATTCAGTATATAATACAGCGTATTTTTTCCCCCATTGATTATTTGTTTGCTTCCCCATGGCTCTCCTTTCAAATTTTGAAATGTCGCTCCCAATTTGAGCAAATCTCCATGCATATACTGATAACGGAAGCCAGATACAAATATATGTACAATTGAAGAAGACACCACAAACCATTGCTTATTATTTTTAAATAGCATAGCTAAAAATGCTGTAATCAAAAGAACTATCCAATATATGTTCACTTATCTCCGTCTCCCATACTCAACAACTCTTCGAAAAAAACTTCTGTTTTTTCAGTATTCTTTTTTCCAGACAATTCCTTGCCTCTTTCTAGTGCCTTTTTACTTAGTTTTATAATTAATTCAGAATCTAAAAACAACTTCTTAAATCCTTGAATAAAACTATTAGTATCATTTTCAACAATCATCCCACATACTGAATTCTCCAATATTTCAGTCATTCCTGTACATTTAGTAGTAAGAACAGGGACCCCTAATACCATTGCTTCAATTACAGATGTGCTATAACCCTCATATCTTGAGGTACACACATACAAATCCGCATATTTCAAAATACAATATGGGTTGTGCTGATATCCCCAAAAAGTCACCGAATTCTGCAATGCATTTTTCTTAACATAGTCCTGTAGCATCTCCATATCTTCACCATCGCCAATCAGCCATAAATCATGTTTATAATTATTATCCAATAAAATTTTATGGCACTGCAACAACATAATGAGATTCTTTTGAGATGTCATTCTTCCCATTGTCACCGCTGTAAATCTCTTTTTTGATTCTTCTAAACCTTTAGGAAACATCTGTGCTTTTTTCTGAATTTCCAGTTCATCAATAGTATTATGCAAAACAATTATTTTATTCTCGTTTCCGAAGTACTTTATAAATGTATTTCTACATTCTTCCGATACACATACAATTCGGTCAAAACAATTATAATAGGGCAATGTTTTCTTTGTAAAATCTATAATGTTTTTAGCTTTTTTTTCTAAATCACAATGGATCCAAGCTATTTTCTTTGCATTCTTATTCGTTGAAGCAGCCATGACTTTAGTTGGGCCACATTCTAAATAAGCCACTTCGATATCGTACTCTCCCTTAAGGTGCAATCTGTAGAAAATCCCCAGTTCTGCTTCCAATCTATATATAAATCTATTCAGCCTGTTCTGTTTCTCGTAAACATACTTATAGCGTATCCCATCTTTAAGAAACTTTTTATGGTCACATTTGTATGTGGTATAAACGGTAATGGCAAATTTATCTTGATTCATACTATTAACGAGATTGCATAGTACTCTTTCGGCTCCACCGGCACTCAATTCGTCAATATGGAATAAAATTCTTATCATTTTCTCAATTTTCTTTTCACCCTTCCTGCATATGCACACAAATCAAACATTTTTAAAATCACATATCCCACTTTATAAGTATAGAAAAAAACATATAAAATCCCTTGCTTTTCATGTTTTATAGTTTTGTATAGTTTACTCATTTCAAATTTGTATCTAGATAATGTAGTGTAATAGTTACTCCAATGCACCAGAATAACTTGATATGCATCACTTTCAGTTCTGCGATAATAAGCTCTCGGCACATCAATGTCTAAATCTGTATTCTTTTTTGATGGCGCAAAAACCATCCCGCCTTCTTTTAAATCGATAGGATGACAATTATTAACAGCCATCGCCAATGCAAGACATGGTTCATCTGCAGCCTTTCTAAATCCATTAAAAGAATACTCTTCATAATGCCTTGCGAAGAAGTTGGCCTGCTCAAAGACTCTCTTACATAAAGATGTTTTTCTCAAATAATACATACCTCCATTAAAATCAGGAATATATGTAATTTCTTTTGAAAACTCTTTTAATCCTTCAGGCTTAAACCATCCTCTACCTGAATGAATATCCTGCCACATATAACCTATACACGAAAAATCATCGCCTTTTTCAAATACAGCCCACCAATTGTTCAGATCTCCATAAGCTGTAGAATCAGCATCAATGAAAATCGTTTCCTCGTATGGTGTATAATCAAACAACGCTAATTTATCCATAAATGAATGCGTTGGCTCATCCATGATCACAACCTTATCAAACATTTGTGTAAACTGATTTTCTTTATCACATATAATAGCAAAGGGTACTTTTTTTTTGCTAAACCAACGATAGGAGCATAGTAGATTATATGCCATTTTATAATATCTCAAATCTCCTGTTGCTATGGTAACAAATCCCCTATGTTTCATCCCTATTACCTTTCATATATCTCCCTGATATTTTCAACCATTTGATGAGCATCAAATCCGGTATCTTTCATTTTTTCTGCATATAATAATGGTGTTATTCTTTTTGCTTTAATAATCGTTTTAATCCACTTGTCTTGCTCATCATTCAGTGAAAGCGGATGAATCAAATCTGTCAAAAACACATCCGGAGGCACTGAATCGGATATTACACACGGTAATCCATTTGCCTGCACTTCAATGATGGATAATGGCATCCCTTCATATAACGATGGGAATACATATACATCCATTGCAGATAAGTAATCCTCAATATTCATGACCGCACCGGGAAATATTACTTTATCCTGTATACCCATTTTTCTGCATTTTTCTTTTACTTCTTCCAACTGTTCTCCCTGCCCTACTAACAACATTTTTGCCTGCGGGCAAACTTTTAATAGTTCTGGAAACATATCAATTAAAAACATCTGGTTTTTGACCGATGTAAATCTGGCAGAATTTCCGATAACAAAGTTCTCTGCTAATCCATATTTATTACGTATGATTTTGCGTTTATCATCGTCATATTTAAATCGATCTATGTCAATTCCATTCCGTATTAGATTTCCTCTGCATCGAAAGCATTTCTTGCCAAAAAAGAATTCTCCTGCTGCCTGGCTGCACGCTATGCAATCAGTTGACAATTTACGTATCAGCCCCCGCATAATATATTCATACATTCGGACAATAAGTTTATGTTGTAATGACTCTTTTCCCCCCAACGTTTTATAATTATGAGAGTGAACAACTCTTTTTTTTATCTTCATCCTTTTTGCGACCCAAAGTGCCCAAAAAGAACTAAACATCGTATGGCAATGAACTACGTCATATTTTTTTTCCAGCATAATTTTTTTCAGATTTTTCATATAGTGCACATAACCATTGGACGGCTTGGAAATATGGTATACTTTACAACCATGTGCTGTTAATTCCGGTTCATAAGCTTCGGTTTTTCGGTCAAAAACAACATAATCCACATGATATTTTTTTTTATCCAGATCCAATCCTATATATTTCACTACATTTTCTATTCCTCCAACTCTTAACGAGCCGCAAACCTGAAGTACATTTCTCATTATCGATATTACCTGTTAATTATTGCTATTAAAGCTCTATAATATTTCCTTTATGGGTATTTCATAGTCCTTAATCACTAATTTTTATATAATTCTTTCTTCATTTTCATAGATAGTTCTTCAAACTATGCTTATCAGCAGCAATACATCTCCATATATCGCCGTTTCATTTTTACTCCTTCCTTTATATCCACTTCTGGCAACTTCTCCCCAAGTATCTTTTTAACACACAAATATGGCAAATTGACACCTGCAGCATAAAATATCGGAATTCCGGCAGTTATTCTGGGATTGCTTTCCATAAGTATAGGCGTGCCATCGGCCTTTTCCCTTACATCAAATCCAATATTTCCATCCAGCTCTAATTTTTCAACCACTGTTGAGCAGAGAGTCAGAACCGCTTCATTTTGATCAACAACGCCATCCATCATAATACTGTTTTCCATCAGCAAACTCTTTCTGCAGCAGCTGACAAGAACTCTTCCTTTATCTGCCAAAAGATCAACTGTATATTCTGACCCTGGTAAATATTCCATCACAATCAAATCTGGAATATTGTTACTTTCATTCAACGCTTTTTTCATTTCTTTTAATGTTGTATAACACGAAGTTGGCTTACTACGAAATAGTAAATCCGACTGTGATTTTGACGCATCCAAGATGCGAAATCCCCTACTACCACTGCTGTCAGTAGTTTTTATACAAACCGGTACATTTGGATATCCCATTTCCTTAACGGCTTCTTCCATATTCTTTACTGAATTTACGATTTGAAACTCTGCACATGGCATCCCATTTTCCTTCAGAAACTCCATTAAAAGTCTTTTATTATTAGCAATTCTTAGTTGCGGTAAATCGGACACCGAAACCACCGTCCCGATTTCTGAGAACCGTTTTTTATTATATGCAAGGGCCTCGAGTTCCACCGACATTATTGGCAACACTATATCAACATTCTCCTTATTACAGATTTCAAAAAGACTATTGATATAATCCGGGTCATCACCTCTGGGAACCGAATAATACGCATCAAACATTTCCAGCATAGTCGGATCATCATTCATATCTGCGCCGATTAATCTGATTCTTCTCTCTCCATTATTTCTTAAACAACTAGTTATACCAGGCATGTAAACATTTCCGGCCGCAGTTATTAACACTGTGATATCCTTTAATCGTTCCATTTTCTTACTCCTAAAAGATATAAGTATGTAATATGTCATCAAAGCGTTCTGCTTCTTTGATCAGTATAATTCTTTTATCTTGTGTCAATGCAAACATCGGACAGTTCTCGCGAATGAAAGGCGGCTTCATAACGTTTGAATATCCTCCAACATTCCCAAATCTGACATAATCACCGACAGCAATCTTCCCCGAAAAATTTTTTCTCATGACATCTTGTTCCAAACATGTATATCCAACGAAGTCTGCATTATTGTATTTTTCCTGTTTATTTCCGCACTTTATTATATTCAACGGCAACTGCTTAAGCGTACATGTCTCTCCTAAATTATGTATAGAACAATTGAGAATAACAAACGTTTTTCCTTTTATTTTTTTTATTGATTCAATCCTTCCGTAAAAATCAATATAACGATTAATAAGTGTTGTCCCTGGTTCTGTTATCAACAATGGGCGTGAAAGTTTATCGGGAAATTCTTTCGAAAAAACTCTCGCCACAGTTTCAGCGTATTCTTTATATGAAGGAACATCCTCAAACTGTTTTGACAAACTATATTCCATACTGCCAAACATACCACTTCCTAAATCGATATAATCTAAATTAGTCGGAATATATTTCTTTGCTAGTTTAATCATTTGCTCGGCTCTGCTTTTCCAAGCTTCAATCTTTCTGCATCGACTTATATGACAATGTAAACCATTTACTATTATATTGTTTGTCTTTTCTATCATAGAAAAAGCTGTTATAAGTTCAGATTCATCAATACCAAAACGCGATATAAAATTCTGACCCACATCAATATTAATGCGTATTCCAATCTTAAATAAAGTATCAGAATGTTGCCTTGCAATCTCACAGATAGATGATAATTCATCTAATCCATCAATATTTATTCTGGCTCCTTCTAAAAACGCATATACCCCTGCCCTTCCTTTGTTTGGACCATTAAATATTATTTTTTCCGCGGGATATCCGATTTTTTTTGCAATTTCATATTCCATTTGAGAAACAACTTCAGCTAAGCCACCTAGCTGTTTAACCGTTTTTGCTATATACGGTGTATAATTTGTTTTATAAGAATAGGCAATTTGATATTTCTCATATATTCCTTTAAAAGCGTTCTCAAAATCATGATAATTATTCACGAATTCACTTTCATCAAACAAATAGAATGCAGTTCCATTTTTTTTTGTCAGTTTGCTAATCGTATCAAAAGATATCATAATTAAAAATTGGTCTCCGCGTCTAAACTTATCTCAAGTCTTAAAATCTCAAATGCTTCAGCAAATTTTTTCCCAATTTCGTATCCACGAAATCCGCATCTAAAGCGCACCCCTTCAATCCAATCTTCTGCTCCAAATTTATTGTATTCGCTCTTGTGGCACTTTAAAGAAGCAATTTTCTTTTGTAGTGTAGATTCAATATCAATATATAAACTTGGTTTAAACGGAACATAGGAACGTCCAGAAGGAGTAATGGGTTCATAAAAAAACACCGTATTTTTTCTTCTTGCAGCAGCAATAGTCGCCTTTGAAACACCTTCATGAGCTTGATGTGTATCGAATGGATGGTGTGTAAAAATAATATCTGGATTAAAGGCATCCATCTTTACATCAATTGCATTTACAACATCTGATCGGAATGGAATATCTTTAGTTTCAAAATCCAAGATTTCTATATCTTGCACACCCAACATATGTAATGCATTTAACCCTTCTGTAACTGCCACTTCATTCGAACGCTGTACATATCCCTCTTTATTTGTGTATCCTGATTTACTCATAATTAACACTTTCACTTCGTGTCCATTTTCAATTGCTTTCGCAAGAGATCCGCCACATGCAATCTCAATATCGTCAAGATGTGCTCCAATGGCTAATATCCTCATTTTTAATTATCCCTCAATTCTTCAATTATTTTTTCAATCTGCTTCACTACAGAATCTGATGTATATTTCTGAGCTTTTTTATATGCTCTCTTTCCAAATATTTCTGCCCTTTTTCTATTGTTATATATTTTAAATATACAATTTGCTAACTCTTCAACGTCTTTTATGTTAAACAAGTATCCTGTTTTCTCATGTTGAATAAGTTCGTTATGCCCTCTGTTATGTGAAGCAACTATTGGCCTTGCCGAGAGCATACCTTCAATGATATTCAATGGCATACCTTCTCTCCAACTGCAGGATACAACAAGATCCGTTGCTGGAACTACTTTTTCTAAATCAATACGATAACCTAGAAATTTCACAATGTCTTCTATTCCTAATTCCAGCGCCATTCTTTTGAGCATTTGTTCATCTGGTCCATTTCCGGCAATCAAAACTTTAAGCGAATTAATCTTATCTTTCACGGAGGCTACCGCTCTAAGAAGTGTGGATTGATCATTGTCATACATTAATTCTTTAGAACAAATAACAACAAAATCATCACTTGTTAATAATTCTTTTCGTCTAATTTCGTTTCGTTCTTCAAAAGTGACAGGATAATATTTACCAGTTCGAACTCCAATACCGTAAATATGTTCCACTTTTGTTCTAAAACATCTCTTCGCCCGTAAATAGTCTTCTTTATTAATAGTAATTAGTAAATCTGTATAGTAATCTGCTAGTACTTTTTCTATTGGATAGATTAACCAATATTTTTTTGGGGCTCCTTTGTAAAAATGGAAACCATGTGCAATATATATAACTTTTGTTCCTCTTCTTCTTTCCCGTTTTGCAGCAAGCCTAGTAAGAACACTTACAACAGGAGTATTGCATATCACAAGATCAAAGTGTTCCTTTTCTAATATTGTCTTTAGCTTTTTATAAGCAATAATATTCTGCTTGTCTTTCGGTGATCTTTGGAATGGAATATTATAATATTTATTAGTAAACTTTAACTGTAAACCATTTTTTTCTGCTAAGTTATCTCTAGCCGCAACATATATTTCATTTCCACTTTTCTGCAAAGCTTCCATTGTAGGAAGATGAAACTGACAAATATGACTTAGAACAGATGCTGTGTATAAAATCTTCATCTTTTTCTAATCCCTTTTAGCATATACTATTTAATATAATATTATTAAGTCTTTCGATATTATGATTGCCCACAAAGCTATTATGAGGAGTAATAATAACGTCATCCATATCCCATAAAGGACTATTCTTGTCTAAAGGTTCCTGCTCAAATACATCCAGAACTGCCAAAAGTTCTTCCCCTTCCTGCTTCAACGTGATGAATGCCTGATAATCCATAACCTCCCCTCTGGCAATATTCACCAGAATTGCTCCCTTTTTAAGAAGGCTCATTCGCGTTCTATTCATCATTTTCTTCGTTTTTTGAGTTATGGGTACTGTCATGACAATGATATCAGCGTCGGGCAACATCTCATCCATCGTTTCCAGCCCTGTAATATAACAATAGTTTTCATTTTCTCTAGGGTATATATCAACGCCCACTACATTAGCGCCAAACGCCTTAAAACGCTTTGCGCATTCTGTACCTACACTTCCACATCCTATAATACATACTGTTGATCCATTAATCTCACGAACTGTTCGATTTTTTTTCCATTCATGTTTTCGTTGGGACTCAGCAAATAAGGAAAACCGTTTATATAGTTGCAATACGCCACCTATAGCAAATTCTGCCATTGGTATACTATAAGCCCCTCTGGCATTATGTATTTCAATTTTATGATTTATGACATACTCCATAGGTACTCGGTCATATCCTGCGCTAGTAAGATGAATATATTTAAGATTAGTGAACTGTTCGATAGAATGATTCAAGAAAATCCCATTTCCAATAATTCCTTCTACCCAATCCGGATTTATCGGTAATGAATCATTCTCCCACTGAAGAAATACTGTCTCATGACCCGCTTTACGAAGTTTTTCTTTGCATTCTTGATATCCTTGCCAGGCTCCCGTAACCAAAATATGCATTTAATTCTTTTTCCTTTTAATTGTTTCTACAATAGCGAAAACTCTTTTTTGTAATTCTTTTTGATTATCCGCGAATTGATCTCCTGTGTACAAATCAGCTTCTGTTTCCATTTTCCGGATTTCCTTTACTCCATCCCGGAATATTTCTTCGATCTCCTTCAGATCCGTTATCTGTGATGTATTGCAGAAGCTTCTGGCGAGGATGACACATCCGGACCCGAGATGTATATGTTCCCGGATAATATATTCCGCGGGAAGCAAGCCTCCTCCCGGA
>AUXO011344974.1_pt1 | contig 11102 bp, 9 predicted proteins | sample 768731 | NCBI WGS metagenome assembly AUXO01 (sample SAMN02715735, study PRJNA202380) | gut metagenome | biome: sheep rumen | host: Ovis aries | place: New Zealand: Palmerston North
TGAAAACCTCTTTTAGTCTTATAATATCCCCAATAATCTTTTACAAATTGAGGTTCATTTCCTGTTAATTTTTCAGGTAAACCATCTGCACCTTTGTAATTGCAAGTCTTAAAATCTTCTGTTCTTTGCTTGTTTAAAGCCTGCTTCATCTCATAACGTGCATTTTCATCAATAGAGTCATTATAACCTTTTGCTGAAACTCTTGTCATATCATACATAGTAACAGCAGTAGTTGCTTTAATTCTGGTGTCTATTGAGGCGGCATTTATCGCAAAACCGCCAAATCCGCAAATTCCCAAAATTCCAATTTTTTCAGAATCAACATTTTTATAATTACTTAAAAAATCTACTGCAGCAGAAAAATCTTCAGTATTAATATCAGGGCTTGCAACATGTCTTGGTGTTCCTGAACTTTCGCCCGTATAACTCGGATCAAATGCTAAAGTTATAAACCCACGCTCCGCCAAAGTTTGCGCATAAAGACCGGAGGATTGTTCTTTTACTGCACCAAAAGGACCTGATATTGCAATTGCCGGCAATCTGTCTTGTTTATTCATTGTCTTTGGAGTGTATAAATCCCCAACAAGTGTTATTCCAAATCTGTTTTTAAATTCAACTTTTTGAGTATTAACCTTTTCTGATTTTGGAAAAACTTTATCCCATTTACTATTTAAACATTTCGCTTTTGCCATCAAATTACCTCCGATTAAAAGTAATGTTAATATACAAAATAATAAAAATTTCTTCAACATATTTAATTTTCTCCTTTTGTCACATTTCTTACACCTGTTTTTCAAAATTAGAACTATTTTCCATAAATTGACACAATTCTAACAAAATGATATATTTGCTTCTGAGTTATGTCAATAAATAAAAGAGGATAATTATGATAAAGAGAATATTAGTTGTAGCAATTACATTTGCTATAATGTTTAATATGAGTGCATTTGCAAAGGAGAATAAAAAGATGTCAAGACAAGAAATTGCCGATAAAAATTTAGAAATTTTATTTAACATAACAACTAAAAACAATAACGGCCCTGATAAAGATTTTATGGATATATTGCAAAAATACATTTTTGGCGAAGTATTCACAATCGGCGATTTGGATATAAAAACAAGAGAATTGTTGACCGTAACAAGTTTGACAGTTATGCAGACGCTGCCACAGTTAAAAGCTCATATAAATGGAGCACTGAATGCCGGAAACAGCCCAATCGAAATACGAGAAACAATATATCAATGCGCACCATTTATAGGTTTTCCAAAAACTTTAAATGCAATAGCTGTTTTTAACGAAGTTATAAAAGAAAGAGGTCTTGAAAAAGAACTGAAAGACACAACAACTGTAAAAGAATCTGAAAGATTTAAAAAAGGATTTGAAATACAAAACCCTATGTATGTGGATGAAATCGTTCAAAATATGAAAGGGTTGCCTGAAGATATGGGAGCAGATGTCGCAAGATTTTTAACAGAAGTTTGTTTTGGTGATTTTTATACAAGGGAGGGTTTAGACATTAAAACAAGAGAACTTATGACAATAGCAATTCTAACTACAACAGGCAATGCCGGGGTATTAAAAAGCCACATCAAAGGAAACCTGAAAGCCGGAAATTCAATTGAAACAATTACTGCTGCAATCATTCAGGTTATGCCATACGTTGGTTTTCCAAATTCTTTTGCGGCTTTAAAAACGGTTAAAGATGTAATAAATGAAAGATAAGGGTATAAATTTATGAAAAATTTATTTTTATTAACACTAACTTTTCTATTTTTAACGTCAAATCTTGGTTTTGCATTTAGTTTTAATAAAAAGGAGAACAGTATGCAGACATTACAGGAATACCAAAAAACCATAATATTCCCGATTGGAAATACGAATGATGCTTACGCAAAATATTTTATAGGACAAAGTTATATTGCCCCAATCTCAACAACGCAGGTAAAAATTTATAATGTAACATTTGAACCTAACTGCAGAAACAATTGGCATATTCACAAAGCAAAATCGGGTGGCGGACAAATATTAATTGCGGTAGGTGGTAGAGGCTATTATCAAGAATGGGGGAAAGAACCAATAGAAATGAAACCCGGAGATGTGATAAACATTCCGGCAAACATAAAACATTGGCACGGTGCAGCACCTAATTCTTGGTTTTCTCATTTGGCCGTAGAAATTGACGGCATTGAAACATCAAATGAATGGCTAGAACCTGTAAATGATGAAGAATACAACAAATTAAAATAAAAGTGGAAGTTTGGGATTTTGCCCAATTTTACAAAAACTTAACGTAGATTAGTTTAAGGTAAGTTCAATACCTTTTATCATTGATTTTAATTCTTCAAGCGCTTTTTTGCTAGTCAAAGAATTGAGAGCTAAGGACATATAGTTAATCTTGTTTGTATCATTTTTTATATGTTCAATATCACTAATCAACCTATTATAATTTTCTTCTTTATCATTGTTATTAGATATTTCAATGTTTCCATCAGGTTTGTAAATCTTTGTTTGGTATGTTGAACCATTTTTTAATTCTTCAACAACAACTTCTTTGTTTATGTTTCGTGCAACTTTGAGCATTCTGTTATCAAAATCGACGTTTTCATTAATATCGTTATCTTCAGATGTTTTATTGTTAATTAATTGTATAAGGTTGCCGTTCTTAATGACCTTAAAATGCACTTTATCACCTGAGCCGGTCATTAAAATTTCATTATTTATTTCAAAGTCAAATAAAATCTTTGGAGATATTTCTAAAACATTACAGATATTATATAAAGTTTCGGCAGTTACAAAACTTTCACCGGCTTCAATTCTTGCGAGTTGTCTCAGATTGACGCCGATTTGTTCCGCAAGTTTCTCTTGGGTAAAATTTTTAATCTTTCTGCAAGCTTTTAGCTGTTCGCCAAAACTCTTTTTTATAATTTCCATTGTATACCCTCCATAAAATTATAAGATAGTTGCAGAATGATTATAATGGAGTGTTACGGCATAATTAATATATTATACAACTTGACAATGCTATTTTATGTCATATTATTTTAATATAATTGTTATGTATAAAAACTAGCTATTTGGCCAATATTAAATAGTGGTTTATTAAATACAATAATAATGCTACAGAATCTGGAGTATTGATGGAAGTAACGAAGCCAAGAATAAGTATAATAATTCCATGCTATAACGTGGAAAAATATTTGAGACAATGTTTGGATAGCGTAATAGATCAAACTTTACAAGACATCGAAATTATATGTATTAATGATGGTTCTACAGATTCAACTTTACAAATTTTAGAAGAATATGCACAGCTTGACGGCAGAATAAAAGTTATTTCGCAAGAGAATCAAGGGCAAAGTGTTGCAAGAAATAAAGGTTTAGAAATCGCTACAGGCGAATTCATTGCTTTTATCGATTCCGATGATTATTTATTATCTGAAAAAGCTTTCGAAAAGGCTTTAAAAAACTTTACAAACGATATAGACTTTGTAAATTTTGAAATATTTCTTAACATTGAGCAAGGTGTAAAAACAAAAATTAAAGATAAAGATATAAACCCAAAATTGTCAGGAAAAATAAAAATCTGTGAAAATATAATGTCTCAGACACCTGTTTACGCTTGCAACAAAATATTTAGAAAAAGCATTATAGACAAGTTCGTGCTGCGTTTTCCTGAAGGGCTTTTGTTTGAAGATTGCGTATTTACCTATAGCTATTTGGCGATATCGAATTATGGTTATTATTTGAATGACAAGTTTTATTCATACCTTATTCGTAAAGGCTCAACTATGAATAGCTTGAAAAAGAACAATAAAAAAGGAATTGACCACATATATTGTATGAAAGAATTATTTAATTTTTATTATAAAAATAATTTGATAGTGTCTTATAAGTACTTTTTTGAAAGTTTGTTTATACAATACATAAAACTTGCAATCAAATATTCTCTGTTATATTTACCTCAAATTTTAAAAGAATCTCTGCAAATTGCTCAATATATTGTTGAGCAAACAGGCGATTTATACGAAAAAAGCCGAATAGAAAAAATCGCTAATAACAGAATTTACAAAATAAAAGAATTGAAAATCTATAAAAGAGTAATGCAAAGTAACTTATATAAACTTATTATAATTTTTCGGAGGACATTATTAAATGAATAATAAAATGGTTACAATTAATAAAGAGTCAAAAAGCATACTTATCACAGGAGGTCTCGGCTTTATTGGCTCACATATAGTTGAGCATTTTATTAAAAATGGTCACAATGTTTGGGTTGTCGATAACGAATCATCCTTTAATTCAGGATACAGAAATGACAATGCAATTTATATAAAAGAAGATATTCGTTCTGATAAACTTGAAGAAATTTTTCAAGATAATCATTTTGACATTTGCATTCATTTAGCAGCACAAGCAAGTGTGACAAGTTCAATAAAAGATCCAATAAATGATGCTTCAATTAATATATTAGGTTCTATTAATATTATTAAATTATGCAAAAAATATAATTGTAGTAAATTTATTGCTGCATCATCTGCTGCTGTTTATGGGAATCCTAAACATTTACCGATAGATGAAAATCACTCTACTGATGTTTTGTCTCCTTACGGGTTATCAAAATTGACAATGGAAAAATATATACAATTATCAGGAGTTCCATATATTATCTGTCGATTTTCAAATGTATATGGAGAACGACAAAACGCATTTGGTGAAGCTGGTGTTGTTTCTATATTTGATGATGCAATGCTTAACGGGAAGAATGTTTTTATTGATGGTGATGGGAAGCAATCCCGAGATTTTATATATGTAAAAGATGTTGCAGATATAATTTATAGATTATGTTCTAGCGAAATTAAAAATGAAATATTTAATATTTCAACTAATACATCTTGTACAATAAATGAACTTTTTAAAACAATGGCAAAAGTTTATGGGTACAAAAAAGAACCAATATATAGAGCGTCAAGAATTGGGGATATCAAAGAATCGATATTGGATAATAAGAAATTAAAAAGATTACCAAATATTGACAAATTAACATCTTCACTTGCCGGCTTAAATAACCTACATAACTATAGTAAAACTAACAGTATATTGTATACAAATAAGGAATATTCAAATTATGTCAAAAGTTAGTGTAATAATACCAGTATATAACGTAGAAAAATATTTGAAACAATGTCTTGACAGTGTTGTTAATCAAACACTCAAAGATATTGAAATAATTTGTGTAAATGACGGTTCAACTGACAATTCATTACAAATTTTAGAAGAATATGCGCAAAAAGATAATCGAATAAAAATAATTAATAAAGAAAATGGAGGTCTTTCTTCTGCAAGAAATGCCGGAATAAAAATTGCTCAAGGTGAATTTATTGGGTTTTTAGACTCTGATGATTATTTAGATTTAAATTTTTATGAAAATTTGTATAATAGAGCAAAAGAAACAAATTCAAATATTGTTGTTTGTGAGTATATGTATAGATTTAAAGATGATAATAAAAGAAAAAAAATATTTCTTAAAGTTGATAAAAATGTAGTCAGTTCAAATATAAAAGAAAAATTTGAATGTTTATATTTACCTTATTATTGTTATGTACCAAACAAGATATATCAAAGAGATAGTATAAAAGACGATTTCCTTGAAGGTTTAAAATGGGAAGATATCTATTTTACAACAAATGTATTGGCAAAAAATAATAGGCTTGCAGTTGCAAAAGATATTGCTTACTATTATAGAAATAATCCTTGTTCTACTGTTAATGAAAAAAGTAATTTAAATAATTATTATTGCCACAAAGCACATGCATATTTTTTTAATTTTGTTCATAAACATAATATTTATGTTGATACAAATAAATATTACAGTACAAAAAAATATAAATTATTAGGTCTTACTGTTTTAAAAGTTAGTCGAAATTTTTTTAAAACAAGATATAGTTTATTAGGGTTAATAAATTGGAGTAAATTTTAGATAAGTAAATTTATTTCGAAACGGTGAATGTCAGTGATTAATATAGAACAAATAAAAACAAAAAAGAAAATTTTTATAATAACTCAATCACAAGTTGTAGATACCATTGGCGGAGCAATAACGATATTTTTCGATTTTTGTAATATGTTACAAAAGCATAAATATGATGTAACAGGATTATGCTATGCTTCCAAAAATCATAGACCCACTTTACTCAATGATAAGTGTAAATTTGTAAATTTGAGATATTATTATTCCAATAAAACATACAGCGAAGCAATTAATCAATATTTAGAAGACTATAAGCCAGATTTATTAATTTTTTTCTTTCGTGATTGGCTTGAAAATGCTAGTCTAAATAAAATAAATAACTCTATTCCTAAAATATTAATGTTTCACTCTAGACCTGATGTTTATTGCCTTTGGAGCAACAAAATTATAAATCCAAAAGATTATAATAATACAATACTACAAATTTTATTTGATAGTTATAAATCATTAATACCCAATGAATTAAAAAGTCATAATATCATTACAATTCCAAATTATGCAAAAGAACAAAGTGTTATAGCTGATTTGAGTATTGAAAAGAAAAAAATTATTTATTTGTCAAGAATTGATTGCTGGAAAGGTTTAGAATTTTTAATAAAATCGTATGCAACTATAGCTAAAAAACACTCCGATTGGGAACTTCATATTTATGGTCAATCACAACCGCCTGAATACGTAAATAGATTAAAAGCTCAAGTCAAAAGACTCAAACTAGATAAGCATCTCGTTTTTAAAGGGATTACATCAACCCCGATAGAAACATTAAAAAATTATGATTTTTGTGTTTTTCCTTCATACTTTGAAGGATTCCCTATGGGATTAATTGAAGCTCAGAGCGTTGGATTGCCTTGCATTGGGTTAGAAGGTTGTTCCGGAGTCAATGAATTAATTATAGATGGATATAATGGTTTTTTAACAGAAGAAAATCCGGAAAAGTATGGAAAAAAGATAGAAAAATTAATATGTGATAAAAATTTAAGAATAAAATTTGGAGCCAATTCAATAAAAAACGCAAAAATATATAATGAAAGTGATGTATATAATTGTTGGTTAAATGCAATTAAAAGTATTTTAAAAGGCAAAATTCCAAAATCTTTTGACAAATATCCACAGCAAAAAAAAGTTTATAAATTATTTCCTCTTTCAAAAATTCAAAAAATGTCAAAAGTTACACCTAAAATAAAATGGTATCAATATTTATTTTCGATAAAAAATTCTAATGATAAAAAACATAAAAAAATAACTATTTTAGGTATTAAATTTTTTTTTAAAAGGAGGTAACAAAATGCCTAGAATTTCTGTATTAATGCCTGTTTATAACACAAAAGAAATATATTTGAGAGAAGCCATAGAAAGTATCTTAAATCAAACTTTCGAGAATTTTGAATTATTAATTTTGGACGACGGTTCAACTCAACAAGATACTATAAACACAATAGCTCTTTATAAAGATAAAGATAAAAGAATAAGAATAATAAAAGGAGAACATAAAGGTATAGGGGCAGCACGAAATAGACTAATAAAGGAATCGTGTTGTGACATTTGTGCTTTTATGGACTCAGACGATATAGCATTAGTAAATAGATTAGAAGACCAATTTAATTTTTTACATTCAAATATTGACATTGATATTTGTGGCTCTTGGTACAAAATAATCCCAAGTAATACGGTAATAAAAAGGAAAGAGAGACCTACTTTTTTTGATTTTATTGAAGAAATGTCTGTAGCAAATCCGACATTAATGTTTAGGAAAAATATATTTTTTAAATATAACTTAAAGTTTAATGAAAATTTATCAACTTCAGAAGATTATGAATTTTGCTCCAGAGCAATACGATATGTTTCAATCTATAATTTACAAAAGGTTTTATTGCATTATAGATTTTTGTCTGATAGTAATTGTCATTCAAATCCAAAAGAACTTCAAAAAAATGATTATTGTATTAGGGAAAAAATGTTAAAATTTTTAACTCATGATAAAAATATGCAAAATAAAATTATAAAGTTATTGAATTTGAATCAAAATAAAATAAAAAATACAATACAGAATATTTTTTCATTAAAAAATGAATACAAAAATGATATAAAACATAAAATTATAACAATTTTAGGCATAAAAATAAAATTCAAAAGGGGCAAGCATGAACAATGTGTCTAAAATAAAAGATAATTGTTTTGGATGTATGGCTTGTATGAATATATGTCCGAATAATGCGATTGAAATGGTAGAAAATAATGAGGGATTCAAATTCCCTCTTATTAACAACAATTGCATAAACTGCGGTCTTTGCAAAAAAGTTTGTCCTTATTTGGAAAATTTATTTAAAAATAATGAAAATCCGGAGTGTTACGCTTTTATTGCCAATAATGATATAAGAATAAATAGCTCATCAGGCGGAACATTCACTGTATTGGCAAACTATTTTATCCAACAAAATGGTTTTGTAGCCGGTGCTGTCTATGATGAAAATATTTCTGTTAAACACATAGTATCAAACAATTCTAAAGATATTGAAAAAATGAAAAATTCAAAATATTTGCAAAGTAATATTGAAAATTGCTACAGCAAAGTAAAAGAATTGTTATTGAATAACAAATTGGTACTATTCACAGGTACTCCTTGCCAAATAGCAGGTTTGAAATCATTCTTACAAAAAAATTATGAAAATTTGTATTGTATTGATATTATATGTCACGGTGTGCCTTCCCCTAAAGTATTTAGAAAATATATTAAAGAAAAATTAAAAAACCCAAATGAAAAATGGCTGAATACAAATTTTAGAGATAAAAAGAATGGTTTGTGGTCGCGACTAACTACTACTACTACGACGACGACGATGACGACGACGACTACTACTACGACGACGACGAATTCCGCCATTAATGATATTTATATGAAAGCGTTTCTTAACAATTTATGCCTGAGAAAAACTTGTACAAATTGCAAATTCCAAACTATCCCAAGACAAGGAGATATAACAATCGGTGATTTTTGGGGAATATGGAATTATGACAAAAATCTTAATGATGAAAAAGGGACTTCAGTTGTATTAATTAATAATAAAAAAGGTCAATATTTATTAGATATTTTAAAATCAAGTGATGGTAAACTCGTAAATGTTCCGTTAGATATTGCAATATCGGGAAACCCTTGTCTTGTAAGATCAGTTTATTCAAATAAAGACAGAAAATTATTTTTTGATTTATTAGACAAAAAAAGTTTAAAAGACGTAGTTGAATCTTGTTTAAATGATAAAGTAGACTATTTGATTGTTAATTTTTGGGATTCCTGTTTTAATTATGGTGCATTACTCACTGCATATGCAATACAAGAACTTATAAAAAGTTATGGTTACACTTGTAAACTATTAGATGTCGGTCAAAGGACCAATGAACAATGGTATAAAAATTCCTTTATGGAAAATTTTGCTGAAAGATTTCTTGATGTTACAAATAAATTGAATTTTAAACAATGTTTTGAATTATCCCAAAAAGTAAAAGGGGTAATATTAGGTTCTGATCAAATGCTGAGAATTGAATATATTCATTACAATATTCATAAATATCTGTTAAATTGGGTTGATAATAATACAAAAAAAATAGCAATATCACCAAGTTTTGGTCTGAGTAAAGATAAATATTTATCTGTATTAAATCAAAATCAAGATTTAAAAGATCTTTTGCAATCAGCTCTTTCAAGTTTCGAATATTTGTCTTGCCGTGAAAAATCAGGAAAAGATATTTATAAGGATATATTTAATTTAAAAGCTGATTATATTTTGGATCCCGTCTTTTTAATTAATAAAAACAATTATAACAAAATTACAGACCTTTCAAAAATAGACAATTCGAATAAAATAGTCAGTTATATATTAGATGAAAATGATAATTATAACGATTTATACAAATATCTTCAAGACAAAGAAAACACTGAAATTGTTAAACTTGCAAATTCAAATTGCCTGACGGAAGATTGGCTAAAAAGCATCAGGGATTGCAGGCTACTTTTGACAGACTCTTTCCACGGAGCTTGTTTTGCTTTGATATTTAACAAACCATTTATATGCATAAGAAATAAAGATAGGGGTGATGAGAGATTTCAATCTTTGATTGACGAATTTGATATTCGAAAGAATTTTGTTTATGAAATTAACGAAATATACCAAAAAGACTTCGACTATAGCATAAATTACAGCTTGTTGAACTCCAAATTAAAAATCAAAATTGAGTCAGACCTCAATATTATAAATAAAATTTTTAATGAAAATTATTCAAACAACCCATATGCAAATAAAAATAAAGTCAAAAACAAAAAATATTTAAAACATATAAACAACCAAAATACTAAAAATATCGCTAATTTGAAACTTAATTATTATAGATGCCGTATTCTTGCAAATCTCACATTGGGCAAGAAAAAACAACATTATATGAGAAAGAAAAATCTATTAAAACAGCAAGTCAAGTCAGCTTGCACTTTATGGTAAAAAATTAAAAAAATCTTAAAAATATATTATAAGAAAGGTAGATTTTATGAAAAATATTAGTTTGAATTTTACAAAAAGTTTTATAGAAGTTTACGACAAAACAAAAAACTGAACAACGTATTGTTTCGCAAAATCACAAACTGATAAAACAAATTTTAACTTATAATTTCGTTATTTCTGACGGGGAAATTTTTCCCGTCTTTTCTTATGCAAATTATTGTAACAAAATTAATAAATTTCGCAAATGTTAAAATATTTGAACAAGAATTTGAATCATTGTTTTTCGCCCCAATTAAGCAATTTCAAATTTTGTAAAAAATATACATCTTTTTATATATTGCAAAAAACATATTTGTTCTGTTATAATGATTTAGTAAACTAGGTTTACTATTGGTTGGACACAGAATTACAGAGGAATAGAGGATGTTTAAAAAACTTAATACGAAAAAGATTATGGCCCTAGCGTTTGCTGTGGCTGGTTTGGTAGGGATTGGCGCTGATGTTAATGCGGAAGAAATGGCAGCTCAGGAGCTTAGTCCAAAACGTCGAGCTGCAATAATTACCGAAAATAACATGACATCAAATG
>AUXO012907864.1_pt1 | contig 11101 bp, 11 predicted proteins | sample 768731 | NCBI WGS metagenome assembly AUXO01 (sample SAMN02715735, study PRJNA202380) | gut metagenome | biome: sheep rumen | host: Ovis aries | place: New Zealand: Palmerston North
TTTTGCCCAATTGCGACACCGTGCCACTGCTTTTTTCCAACCCGCAATCTGTTTTTGCGACTGTGCTAACGTCATGACCGGTGTAAACAATTTATCCAATTGCCAATTGGTCCGAATTTCATCCAGATCCTGCCAATATCCGGTAGCCAAACCCGCTAAATAGGCAGCTCCCATCGCTGTTGTTTCTACACATTTTGGCCGTAATACCGGTGCTCGACAAATATCTGTCTGCATCTGACAAAGTAGATTATTGGCACAAGCACCACCATCCACTTTCAATTGACCCAAAGAAACATGGGCATCCGCTTCCATGGCCCGAATGACATCATTGACCTGATAGGCCATCGATTCCAAAGTCGCCCGAATGATGTGATTCTTATTCACACCACGAGTGATACCTATAATCATACCACGCGCATATGGATCCCAATACGGTGCACCCAATCCGGTAAAAGCTGGCACCACATAACAACCATTGGTATCATGTACTTTTTTCGCATAATATTCACTATCCACACTGGATTCAATCAAACGCATTTCATCGCGTAACCATTGAATGGCCGCACCCGCCACAAAAATCGAACCCTCTAGAGCATAGGTAATTTCATTATTCAAACCCCACGCAATAGTCGTGACCAATCCATTTTGACTTGTGACCGGTTCCTTTCCTGTATTCATCAACAAGAAACCACCCGTACCATAGGTGTTTTTTACATCCCCGACATCAAAACAAGTCTGACCAAACAACGCACATTGTTGATCACCAGCCGCACCCGCAATTGGTATTTCAGCCCCTAAAAAAGAGGCATCCGTATAACCGTATACACAACTGGAAGGTTTTGGCGTTGGCAACATCGATGCAGGAATATTCAATAACTCCAAGATATCTTTATCCCACTGCAACGTATGAATATTAAACATCATCGTTCTGGAAGCATTCGAATAATCCGTGACATGGACACGTCCTTTCGTTAATTTCCAAATCAACCACGTTTCCACCGTTCCAAATAAGAGTTGACCGGCTTCTGCTTTCTGACGTGCACCTGGCACGTTATCCAAGATCCATTTTAATTTCGTTCCCGAAAAATAGGGATCAATCAATAAACCCGTTTTTTCACGAATCATATCCGAATAGCCTTGGTCTTTTAACGTATCACAATATTCGGCTGTTCGACGACATTGCCATACGATGGCATGATAAACCGGCTCTCCGGTTTCCTTATCCCAAACCAACGTGGTTTCACGCTGATTGGTAATTCCAATCGAAACAATCTGGGAAGGGTCCGCATTAATTTTCTGCATGGCTTCCACCGCCACACTGATTTGTGTAGCCCAAATTTGGTTGCCATCATGCTCCACCCATCCTGGATGTGGATAATATTGCGGAAATTCCCGTTGTGCGACCGAACAAATTTCCCCTTTTTTATTAAATAGGATGCATCGATTGGACGTTGTCCCGGCATCCAATGCCATAACATATTTTTCCATGAGAACTCTCCTTACAACCGCTTACATTATAACACTTTCGTGATAAAATATGGATAATGAGGTGAACCACATGAAAACAAATCTTTCTTATCCATCCAGCGATGGAACTACAATGATCCATGCCGAAATGTGGGTACCAGAAGGAACGGTCAAAGCCGTCCTGCAAATCTCCCATGGCATGGTGGAATTCATCGATCGATACAATCGTTTTGGAACATATTGTTCCCAACAAGGCATCTTGGTCTGTGGCAACGATCATCTCGGCCATGGACAAAGTGTGACCGGTAAAGCTCGCCTAGGCTATTTTGGTGAAAACGGTAACGAACATATCATTGAAGATCTACACACACTCTATACAAAGATCCATAAAATGTATCCAAATGTTCCGTATTTTCTATTGGGACACAGTATGGGATCCTTTTTAGCTCGCCAATATATCACCCGATACGGAAACGACCTATCCGGAGCCATCATTATGGGAACCGGCTATCAAAGTCCAACCACGTTAAAAGTTGCACGATTCTTATGTGAAAAGATTGCCGATCAAAAAGGTTGGATGTATCGCAGTCCACTCCTAACCAAAATGGCATTGGGATCCAATAATAAACATTTTGAACCGGCACGCACCCCTTCGGATTGGTTAACCAAAGATACCCAAATTGTCGATGCCTATGTCCATGAACCCCTTGATAATTTTCAATTTACGACCAATGCCTTTGATGAAATGTTCAAAGGCCTACAAGATGCCGATGCCCACATCAATCAAATCCCAAAAGACTTACCTATCTTGTTCGCATCTGGTGCCGATGATCCCGTTGGTGATTTTGGCAAAGGCGTCCAAAAAGTCTATCACATGTTTGTCGATGCCCAAATAAAAAACGTAGAGTGCAAACTCTACGAAAATGATCGCCATGAAATTTTAAATGAACTCAACTACAAACAAGTCTATAATGATCTCATCGCTTGGATGAAGGAGGCCGCATAGCCTCCTTTTTATATACCCATCCGCTCCGAACCAATATACGATCGAACCAAACGCAATACTTTTTTATTATCTTTTGTAGAAAACATAAAACAATGTTTTGCGGTTTCTATCGTAAAACGCAAGATATGTTGATGAAACACATACGCCTTCACATACGTTATTTGTTTCCAAGGAATTTGCACATAGTCCTGAACATTTCGCTCATTATAAAATTCAAATGCCCGATTGCCAATTAAAATCTGTCCATAGGTAGGTAAGGTTTCAAACATCTGCCCAGCCATGGTCAAATCTATCTGCGTATTGAGAGATTGAATCATAAAAGCCCAATCGCTACCCCAATGATAAACATCGCCAAGATCAAAACAATCAAAGATACATTCTTCTTTAAGGCTTTCATACAAATAAACGTAGCCACAAGCCCTAATAGACCTGGCAACAAACCATCCAATTGATCTTGAATCAAAGGAATATCAATCGAAACATAGCGTTGAACCAAAGCACCCATCGCAAACATACCCACAACACCAGCCATTTGCGTAGCCTTCTGCAACAAGCCACCCGCTAGATCATCACTGATATGTTCTCCTTTTTCATAACCCATTTCCTGGCTCTTCCACATAAAGCCGATACGCATCAAATTCCAACCTATAAAAAATACAAGAGGACCTAAAATACTTCCTTCCATAGCCAAGGATGCACCCAAAGCACCCAATAAAGGACGTGCAGTAAACCAGAATACCGGATCGGCTACTCCCGCTAACGGACCCATCATACCGACTTTGACATCTTGACTGACTGCTTTTCCTTGAGCTCTTTGTTCCTCTTGAGCAAGGGCTACCCCCAAGATGGGTGAAACCACATAGGGATGGGTATTAAAGAATTCCAAGTTACGATGTAAAGCATCCGCTTGTTCTTCTTTTTTGGTGTATAACTTTTTTAAAGCCGGGATCATCGCAAAACACCAACCACCATTTTGCATGCGTTCATAATTCCAAGAACCCTGTAAAAAAGTGGAACGCCACATTACTTTTCTTCGCGTTTTCTTATCTAACATCTCCTTGCCCTCCTATTCATAATCATCTAAAATATCACCCAATGGATCATCGGAAGAAGTGGATTGTTTCGATGTCGTAAAATGAATATAGAGAAAAGCCAACGCAAAACCAATCACAAACAAGGCAAGAAGCGTCAATTGGTGAATCATCGCAAACACAAATCCCAACACAAAGAATGGCCATACCTCTTTGGTGGCAATCATATTGATAACTAACGCGTATCCAACAGCCACAACCAAACTACAACCAATATCCAATCCCATCACTAACCAAGTTGGCATATTTTGCATAAATAGATAGACCGCTTCATTGGGAATCAACCACAACAAGACAGCCGGAATCACCACACGAACGCCTTGTAGACAAAGCGCCATCCACTGAATTCGATCAATCGCATGAAAATTGGCCTGTTGGGCAGCTGCATCCATACGATGGACCATACCAACCGCCATCGTACGAATCAACATCGTTAAAAATAAACCAGCAACAGCTAATGGAATCGAACTCGCAATCGCAATCGCTACCCCATCGGTACCCAGACCACTCTTGACCAATAGGATCGAACTCGCAATCGAAGCCAAGGCAGCATCCGGCGCTACACTTGCACCAATATTGGCCCATCCCAAAGCCATCATTTGTAAGGTACCACCCAAAACCAAACAAGCTAGCAATTGATGAGTAGCCAAACCAATCAACGTACACGCAATCAATGGCTGATGAAATTGAAATTCATCCAAGATACCTTCCACACCCGCTAAAAACGCAATCACTATGATCCATATCATCTTACACAAACTCCTTTCGTGCTTGGGCCAATAACGCATCCATATCACCTGGTGGATCCGATGGCACTTTACGCACATCAAACTGCACACCCAAAGCTTTCAATTTTTCGAATGTATCCACATCCTCCCTATCTAAAGAAATGGCTTGATTAACTGCATATTTTCCTTCCTTATGCGCCATCGAACCAATATTTAATGTTTTGATATCCACACCCTGTGAAATTACCGTCAAAGCATCTTGTGGTGTTTCAAACAAAACCAAGGCTTGGGTCAAACCAAACCGAGGATCTTTCGATACTTCCACCAATTTATACAAAGGCACCACATTGGCGGGCACCCCTGGTGGCGCCGCTTCCTTGATCATTTGTTTCCGTAAGGCATCATGCGCTACAGCATCACTGGCTACAATGATTCGATTGGGATGGGTCATTTTTGTCCATCCAGTAGCCACTTGTCCATGCAACAAACGCGAATCGATCCGCGCTAACACAAAATGAATATGGCCATCCCCCAATACCGTTCCTTCGGGAATCGGTCCAGATGTTTTTTTAACAACCACAGGTTCTTGTTTCTTTTCCGGTTCTAATGAAGAAGGAATCGGACGAACCCCTTCCTTGGCCGTTGTGATAATATGGGATGCCACTTCATGGGCTGTTTCCATCGATAAACGCGAGGCCAACGCTTCAATGACCATCGGCAAATTCATCCCCGTTACAATGGCCCATGACTCTTCATTACCATGAATCAAACCATTGGCCTGATTGAATGGTGTGCCACCAAATAAGTCACACAGGATCAAAATTTGTTCTTCTTGAAAAGAAGCAATGGCATCTTCTATCTTTTTACGAATATCTTCTGGCCCTTCGGATGGTTGTAGACAAACCGCCATCAGCTTTTCTTGTTGGCCAAAAATCATTTCCGCGGACATCTGAATGCCCTTGGCAAAATCACCATGACTCGCAAGTACAATTCCAATCATAACTTTCCTCTCTTCTTTCATTTTCTATTTTATTATATTCTGTTCTCATAAAAAAAAGAACCCGTCGGTTCTTTTTACACTTTATTAAATACCTCTACATCCAGAGCATTGTTTTGTTTAGCAACAATGGTCGTACATACAGCATCACCTGTAATATTGACAGCCGTTCGTAACATATCCAAGATACGGTCAATACCCATGATCAAACCAATACCAGAAACTGGTAAACCAACCGAATCAAAGACCATCGCCAAAGTAATCAAACCAACACTTGGAACACCAGCCGTTCCGATGGAAGCCAACGTTGCCGTAACAATAACGGTCATATAATCCGCAGGACTTAAATGAATGCCAAACGCTTGGGCAACAAAGACAACGGCCACACCTTGCATGATGGAGGTACCATCCATATTGATCGTAGCACCCAATGGAATCGTGAAACTCGAAATCTTACGAGAAACACCAATCTTGTCAGCTAACGTATCAATATTCAATGGAATGGTGGCATTCGAAGTTGCGGTACTGAAGGCAAACGCTTGTACCGGGAAGAATATCTTTGCGAATTTGAAAGGATTCAATCCCGTGAAAACCTTCAATAAGATCATGTATACAACAAAACATTGAACACCCAAACCAGCCACAACCGTGATCATGTATTTAAACATTGGAACCATCGCACTAAAGCCCAGTTCACTAAACGTTCGACCAATTAAGCAAAAGACACCAATTGGCGCAACCTTCATGATCATCATGGTCATTTCCATCATGATGTCATTGCATTGCGTACAGAAATTCATGACAAGTTGTGCTTTTTCTTTTAACTTAGCTAAGATGACACCAACCAATAAGGCAAATACGATAATTTGCAGCATTTCCCCATTGGCTAAAGCCGCTACGGGGTTGGTTGGAATGATATTTAAGATCGTATCCACGATAGACATATCCGTTTTGGTCGATGAACTCGATACCGTCGTCGATACATTTTCAACCGCACTCATATCCAAGCCAATACCTGGATTGATCAAACGAGCCATACATAAGGCAATCGCAACCGCCATCATGGTTGTAAATAAATAGAAGATGATCGTACGAACACCCACACTACCTAACGTTTTGGTGTCCCCAATGGCTGCCGCTCCACAAATGATGGAGAAGAAGACAAGCGGTACGACTAACATCTTCATCAAGGAAATAAAGCCTTGACCAATCACATAGAAAACACCTTCAACAATGACATTCTTTACCACATTGATATCCATGAACCATGTATTGATAATAGCACCAACTACAGCTCCTAGAATCAATGAAATAAAGATCATTGTCGTTAATCCCATTTTTTTCTTGCCTTTATTCCTTGCCATAGCCATTCTCCTTCAAATATTTATGCAGTTCTTCTTTCCATTCTGGCATTTTATAAATATTGGTGATTCGCATCATCATATTATCCAGAAGGGTAAAGCGAGGTCGTTTTGGTTCTTTCGCTTGCGTATGTACGGGAATATCCGCATAGCCACAAGTTCGCAAAATTTCACGAGCCCAATCCGCACGAGAACAACCACCTTCACAACTGGCATGGAAAATACCATATTCATCGGACTGTACCAATTTTTCTACAAAACCAGCTAACGCATTCGCCGATGTCGGTGTGGAAAATTCATCCAATGGTAACAAGATTTCTTCATTGGCTTTGGCATGTTCAATGACCATATCCACAAAATCTTTTGTTGCCAAACCATAGTTCCATGAACTACGCACAATGACATGTTTATCAATCAAAGATTCCACTAATTTCTCTCCCGCAAATTTACTTTTACCATAAATCGTTGTCGGGGTTGGTACATCAAATTCATTCAGGGCATGGGATCCTTGGCCACCAAAGACATCATCGGTGGAAATGTGAATCAGTTTGGCATCTATACGTCGAGCCGCTATAGCCACATTACGAGCACCCAACGCATTGACTTTATACGCTTCATCCGGATTGGCTTCACATTTGGCATCATCGGTCAAACCGGCACAGTTGATAATGACTTCTGGACGAGCCACATTCGCAAATCGTAATATTTCCTCTAGATTATCTACTGGTACATCTGTATCGCTTGTAACCAAACGGAAATCCGTATTGTTTTCATACTCGTTACACAATGCTTGGCCCAATCGTCCTTCAGCTCCAGTGATCCATATACTTGTTTGATTGATCATGGAATCTCTCCTCTTCTCTTATATAAGTATTATTTTACCATAAACAAAAAAGGTAGGGCGAAAAATCGTCCTACATATGGATAATTCCTAATACATCTAACACAGAACTACATAAGATGATGACCAAAAAAGGAATGGCCAAATATTTTAAGATAAAGATAAAGATCTTTTTTCTTTTAAATTTTGACGTACTTTCAATTTCTTGTGACAAGCGTGGAATCGTAACAACACGCAAAACCAAAAGACAAGTACAGATGGCTGCAATCGGCATCATGATTGAATTGGTCAAGAAATCAAAGAAGTCTAAGAAGTCCATACCTAAGATCTTAACAACGGATAGTGGTCCAAATCCCAAAGAAGAGAGGGTTCCCAACCCAAGCATGATGACACCAATCAACAGCGTACTTTTCTGGCGATTCCATCCCAATTCATCCTCAAATGTCGATACGGCACTTTCAGCCAAGGCAATGGATGAAGTCAGTGCGGCTAATAACACCAATAAGAAAAACAAGATGCCGGAAAAAGTTCCCATTCCCATGGAGGCAAATACCTTTGGCAAAGTAATGAACATCAAAGAAGGGCCTTTCCCAAGGCTGGCGGCATCACCTCCACTAAACGCAAAGACCGCCGGAATGATCATCAAACCCGCCAAGATGGCGATCAACGTATCAAAGATCTCCACTTGGGATGTACTTTTTTCAATATCTACATCTTTTTTCATATACGATCCAAATGTGATCAAGATTCCCATCGCAATGGACAAAGAATAAAACATTTGTCCCAAAGCGGTCACGACAGTCATCCATGAGAATGCTTTGAAATTGGGAATCAAAAAGTATTTGACCCCTGCCATCGCTCCAGGTCGGCTCACAGAATAGCCGGCAATGATAAAAGCCAACACGATCAAGATGGGCATCATGATCTTGGATACCTTTTCAATCCCATTTTGCACACCCATGATGATGATCAACAAGGTCAGAAAGGTAAACAATAAAAAGAAGAGTTCCACCGATGTCCCATTTTGGATAAAGTTCGAAAAATAAGTATCGGATGCCAATTGTTGGACATGCCCTTGCATATACGCAAATAAATATTTACATACCCAACCCCCAATGACACTGTAATAAGGTACGATCAACATCGGAATGATGGCATTGATCCATCCGCCAAAACGCAAGGAAAAGCGATGTCCAAAGAAAGAAAAAGCACCAACGGGACTCTTCTTTGTCATGCGTCCTAGCGTTGTTTCCGACATGATCATGGTATAGCCAAAAGTAGCAACTAAGATCAAATACACCAACAAAAAAATACCACCGCCATATTTTGCGGCTAAATAAGGAAATCGCCAAATATTTCCAAGACCGACAGCCGAACCAGCAGCTGCCATGACAAATCCTAAGCGATTCGAAAAATTACTTCGATTCTTATTATCATTCATATATTCATTCGCTCCTTCACGCAACATTTCTCAGTATAACATAAAAAAACAGAAGGTATAGATTAACCTTCTGCATTTGTTAAATAATTTGTGACAATGCATCGATCGTTGAAACAAAGAAAACTGAATCATATATCGAATCATCCACATATCCATAATCGATCATGTTGTCGATTTGTTTCTTTAATGGATCATAATAATGATCGAGATTGAACAAAATACATGGACCCGATAATTGACGCAAACGAATTTTCGACATGATTTCGGATACTTCTTCTAAGGTACCCGGGCCACCTGGCATAGCGATGAAAGCATCGGATAATTCAATCATCATGGTCTTGCGTTCGGCCATCGTGTCCACAATATGAAGTTCATCCAAATTATCATGGGCTTGTTCCTTTTCTTCTAAAAATTGAGGAATAACTCCAATCACATGGCCACCATGTGCGATCACACTATCTGCGACCACACCCATCAAGCCATTCCTGGCTCCACCATACACCAACGTATGATGGTTTTCAGCTAACCATTCACCGACTTTCTGGGTCATCTCTTTCATTGTTGGATCTTTTCCCATACTGGATCCTAAATAAACCGCAATATTCATAGACTCAACTCCTTTAATTGGTTCTGGGCATCTTCATATCCTAGACCCATTCTTCCCAAAGTCAAAACTTTATTGATCAAATAGGTATCAAAAAAGGTAATGGGTTCACTGGGATAGACATGGTAAAAGGTTACATCTGGATACGACTGCCCTTTCAGACTTTTTTCCCACTTGGCTTGTTCCTCTTCATTGTTTTCTTGCAGATGCACAACGATGATCTTTTTATAGCCACTATCCAATAACGGTCGTACCGGACTATTATCAATCACTCCACCATCCACATATTCTTTGCCATGGATGGTATGGGAGGGATAAATACCCGGAATGGCACTGGATGCCAATAATAAACGACTGACTTCTTTTTTATCGAACGAATTGACACAAATATATTCACTTTCAAATAAGAGTTCACGTGCACGAAAGTTTTTTTGCATCAAGGGCCACAACGATGGTGATTTAGCGGAGACGCAAACATACATTTCAATTGGTTTATCAACAACATCCCACTTAACCAATCCTTGTTGGATCCATGCATAGATTCGTTCTTGTGAAAATAAAGACGGATCCTCCTCATTGGCTTTCACAAATAGATCTTGTTGGCGAAAGGACTTCCAAATGTCCACTGCTTGTTCATAGATATCTTGTACCATCATGACCCCGTTTAAAGCACCAACGGAAACACCGCTAATGGCACCAATTTGATCATAGATGCCTGCTTCTAATAAATATTTCCAAACACCCATTTGATAGGCGCCTTTGGCACCACCGCCACACAACACCAAGCCAATCGGTCTAGAAGTGGTAGGTGCCATCTAAGTATCCTACCAAGAAAGCTTCGGCCAAAGAATTTGGTCGAATATTTTTTCGTGCTTCTTCCCGTGAAAACCAATGATACGAATCAATCTCCCAGTTTGGATGAACATGGCCATCGACAATGGCTGTAAAGTTCAACATCAACGTATTGGATTTCGCAAAATAATGCGAATGATTAAAACGTACTTGGTGTACATCTAAATTCATTTCTTCTTTCACTTCGCGTACAACGGCGTGTTCAGCATCTTCGCCTTTATTGACATAACCAGCAACTAAAATATAGGTATTTCTACCATATTGTTTGATCAATAAAATTTGATCTTCCTTTTCATTGGTCACGATCATCGATACCGCAACATTAAAGAGCGGAAACCGATATGTTTCACAATGGGGACAGTAAGGTACCATCCCTTCATCTTTGAGTGGGCGCATTTCTAGTTTGGTCCCACATTCCATACAATATTTCATTTCTTGATTCATATCCTTATCTTACCACCACAAAAAAAAGGAGGTCCATAGACCTCCCACATATCTTATAGACCTGGATACATTCCGATACTGAAGAAGTAAGCGATAATAACGGCTACTGGTCCAGTGATCAAACGTGAATACAATACCGCAGGAACACCATATTCGATAGTTTCTGGTTCTGCTTCTCCCAAAGACAATCCAACTGGTACGAAGTCGCATCCTACTTGAGCATCAATAGCGAATAAAGCTGGCAATGCATATTGTAGTGGAATGGCTTG
>AUXO017095191.1_pt1 | contig 11101 bp, 12 predicted proteins | sample 768731 | NCBI WGS metagenome assembly AUXO01 (sample SAMN02715735, study PRJNA202380) | gut metagenome | biome: sheep rumen | host: Ovis aries | place: New Zealand: Palmerston North
GGCTATTGGGTTCGTCTTTCATCTCGTTGAGTTTCTTCATCAAGTAATTGCCAACACGGTCGGCATTCTCGATGAGATTTTCCTCTTCCATCACGTCGAGTACGGCCAGAGCTGCCGCACATGCCAGGTGATTGCCTCCAAAGGTAGTACCTAATTGTCCGTATTCAGGCTTGAATTCGGATGAAATCAAGACACCGCCCATCGGAAATCCGTTGCCAATGCCCTTTGCCATTGAAATCAAGTCGGGCTTGATGCCTAACCATTGGTGTGCAAAGAACTTACCGCTACGACCATAGCCGCATTGTATCTCGTCGCAAATCAATACGGTACCGTATTTCTTACATGCTGCTTGCAGGCCTTGCGCAAACTCAGGCGAAGCCATGCGAATGCCACCGACACCTTGAATACATTCCAAGATAACGGCACACACATCACCCTTTGCCAATTCCTTTTCCCATGCCTCTAAGTCGTTGAGTGGCAGATAAGTAACATGATTGTTGGCGTTGATAGGTGCGATGATTTTGGGATTATTAGTCACTTCTACGGCTAACGATGTACGACCGTGGAAAGCCTTCTCGGCCGAAAGCACGCGCGTGCGCCCATTGTGGAAAGATGCCAATTTGAGGCAATTCTCGTTGGCTTCAGCTCCGCTATTGATGAGAAAAAGTTGGTAGTCGTCGTATCCGCAAATGTAGCCCAATCGCTCAGCGAGCCGTATTTGGAGGGAATTGATGACAGAATTGCTATAGAATCCCAACTTTTCCAGTTGGTTTCCCACCTGTTCGATATAGTGAGGGTGAGAATGGCCGATGCTAATCACGGCATGTCCACCGTATAGGTCGAGGTATTCGTTGCCTTTATCGTCCCAGACATGGCACCCCTTTCCCTTGACGATGTTTACGTTGAATAATGGATATACGTCGAATAACTTCATGCGAAATGTTTGTGTTTAAGTAATCAAAATGCGCTTGGTTTGAGTTTCAATCCCTCGGTCTCGTCGATGCCAAACATGATGTTCATGTTTTGCGTGGCTTGTCCTACGGCACCTTTCAGGAGATTGTCGATGCAACTGGTGATGAGAATCTTTCCGTCGAATACATCCACGTGAACGAGACACTTGTTGGTGTTCACCACTTGCTTGAGGTCGATGGCCTTGTCTACGTAATGCGTGAATGCAGCATCGCGATAGAAATCCTTGTAGGCTTGGATGATTTCGTCGGCGCTCAACGAGCAATCTTTAGGGAGTTTCACCACCGAAGTGGCGAAGATGCCACGTGCGAAGTCGCCACGATAGGGGATGAAGTCGATGGCTGCATCTAAGTAACCCTGCACTTGTTGGAGGCTCTGTCGGATTTCAGGCACATGCTGGTGCTTGAATGCCTTGTAGATGCTCATGTTGCCCATGCGCCAAGAGAAGTGTGTAGTAGCGCTCGGCTTTTGTCCTGCTCCCGTAGACCCCGTGATGGCGTTTACGGCTACGTCGTCGTTGATGAGATGTAGGCTTGCGGCAGGAAGGAGTGCCAACTGGATACATGTAGCGAAACACCCTGGATTGGCGACATGCGACGAGTGGGCAATGACTTCCTTGTTGATTTCGGGTAAGCCATAAACGTAGTCATGACAATCGGGCGTGGGATGATTCACGAAAGAATCGTGACAAGCCACGGAGGAATGCAAGCGGAAGTCTTGCGCTAAGTCGATGATTTTCACGTTTGAAGGAACGTCATGTTCGCGAAGGAAGGCTTCGCTTTTACCATGACCGAAGCAGAAAAACAATACGTCTACTTCGTTGAAGGGCATCTCGTCGGTGAAACGCAAGTCGGTTTCGCCATATAAGCCCTCGTGAATGTCGGTGATGAGATTGCCGGCATTGCTCTCACTATTAATAAATACAATGTTTGCGTGTGGATGGTTGAGCAGCAGGCGAATGAGTTCACCTGCCGTATAACCAGCTCCACCGAGAATTCCAATATTAATCATTTTAGATTTATGATTTGGGCGGTATTACTATCCAAAGCAAGAGATAGAGCAGAACGCCTGAGAATGCGGTGCAAACGGTAAGCAACGCATATCCGATACGAAATATCGTAGCATCGATATCCAAGTAATCAGCGATTCCTGCACAAACACCACCAATGATGTGATCGTTTGAACGATAAATTTTTCTACCTGTTGACATATTTTCTTGCATTTTTATGTTTCACTTACATCCATTAGACGAAATGAATGGAATGAAAGTTGCAAATGCTGACTTTTTTAAATGAAGAATGAAGAATCTTAAAAATGAAGAATGAAGAATGAAGAATGAAGAATCTTTTGAGCATTGAGCATTTAACAATGAAGATTATGCTATTCTCTTGCTTCTTGCTTCTTATTTCTTGCTTCTCACTATCAATAAACTTCCCCTTAATTCTCCCTCTCCTTGGGAGAGGGTCGGGGAGAGGCTTTCTTTACCTCTTCTCCTCCTTATGAATACCGTAGTAGACGCGGAGAGGAGTGCTGGAAACCTTGATGAATCCCTTGGCTTCATCAGCGGTCCATCCCGTTTGCGTCTCACCATATTCTCCCAACTTCGACTTCGTCAAGTCGTCGTTAGAGTCTACACCTACGGTTTCGAATCCGTAAGGACGGAGTTTTAAGATAGCCGTTCCGTTAACGTTGCGTTGCGAACTGGTCAGCATAGCCTCGATATCGGGCATTACGGGTTCGAGATATTGACTCTCGTGCAAGAACATTCCGTACCAATTGGCAACCTGGTCTTTCCAATATTGTTGCCACTTGCTGAGCGTGGATTTCTCCAACAGGCGGTGAGCCTCGATGATGAGTTTCGGAGCTGCGGCTTCAAAACCTACGCGTCCCTTGATGCCGATGATAGTATCGCCAACATTGCAATCGCGACCGATGGCGTACGATGCGCCAATCTCCTCAATCTTTTGGATGGCTTTCACCTTGTCGTCAAACTTCTCGCCATTCACGGCAGCTATCTCGCCCTTCTCAAATGTAATCTTGAGTGTGGCTTCAGGTTCTTTGGCAGTAACGTGCTTGAGGTAAGCCTCTTCGGGGAGCCCTTGTGTGGGGTCGAGCAATTCACCTCCACAGATGCTGGTGCCCCAGATACCCACGTTATACGAATATTTCAATTTCGTGAAATCGGCGAAGAATCCGTGTTCATTCAAGTAATCCACCTCTTCCTTACGAGTGAGTTTCTTATCGCGCGTGAGGGTGATAATCTCCACTCCAGGAGCCATTACCAAGAAGGTCATATCGAAACGGATTTGGTCGTTGCCGGCACCCGTAGAACCGTGAGCGATGGCGTCTGCTCCGATTTCCTTAGCGTAACGGGCAATGGCAATGGCTTGGAAAATACGTTCGCTACTCACCGAAATGGGGTAGCAATTATTGCGGAGCACATTACCGAAAACCATGTATTTCAATGACTTCTCGTAATACTCATGCTTCACGTCTAATGTCACGTATTTCACCGCGCCCAACTTATAGGCGTTTTCCTCGTTCTTCTTGAGTTGTTCCTCACTGAAACCGCCCGTATTGGCACAAGCGGCATATACTTCATACCCGTCGTTGGTGAGTTTCATCACCGTATATGAGGTGTCGAGACCTCCAGAGAATGCAACTACTACTTTTTTCTTCATTTCTTTTTATCTATTGTTTTTATTCTTTCTATCACTTCTTGTGGCAACTTGGCGGGCAAATGGTCTTCGGGGTCGAAGAGCATGGCGGTGCAAATGCAATATTTGCGGTTGGTGCGGTGAAGTACGTCAACGTTGATGCAACCTTCACAACCGCGCCAGAAAGCCTCGTCGTCGGTTAAGTCGCCGAAAGTTACGGGCTTATAGCCCAACTGAGAGTTCATCGTCATCACGGCTGCTCCACTGGTGAGACTGAAAATCTTGGCGTGAGGCCAACGAATTCTCGCCAACGTAAACGTAACGTTCTTGATTTTCTTTGAAATGCCCATGCCTCTGAAATCGGGATGGACAATCAAACCAGAGGTGGTGACGTACGACTTGTTTCCCCACGTTTCGATATAGCTAAATCCAGCAAACTTGTCGCCTTGCAATGCAATGACGGCCTTCGCCTCACGCATCTTGGTAGCCAGATACTCATGGGTACGCTTGGCAATACCGGTGCCACGAACTTTTGCGGCATCTTCAATGGTTTTAAGTATGGTATCGACATATTTTTCGTGCGATGGGTCAGCCACCATAACTTTTACTTCTTCCATTATGTCTTAAATCTTTGTAAAATGTATTGGCTTGATAATGTGAATATTATTTCTCTTTGACGGTTGGGATAATCTCACCCAACGCCTTGATAATCTGGTCGGGATGAGTGCCGTCTTTGATGACGATAAATATGGTGTCGTCGCCCGCTATCGTTCCCAATATTTCGGGCACAACCATGCTATCGATGTTATAGGCAATGGCACTTGCATAGCCAGGGCGAGTCTTTATTACACCCATGTTACCAGAGAAATTCAGGGAGATATACCCTGGGGTTTCCAACATGTCTTTGGCGGTGGTGTGCTTATGCACTCGCTTGTACATCGTTTCATTAGGTAACACGTATACGTACTTGCCGTTCATACTGGCTGCTTTCGCCACCTTCAATTGCTTGAGGTCTCTGCTCAATGTGGCTTGTGTCAACCTGAATCCTTCGCGTTTCAATGCTTGCAAAACTTCCTCCTGACTGCCTAATTCCTTGCTTGAAATCAGCATCTTGAGGGTTTCGATACGACTGTTCTTAACTTTCATTGTGAATATTTATTCGATTAGAGGGTGCAAATATACGACATATTATGCATATTCCCAAATATTTTTGCATAAAAATGAAAGAAAGGATTCATAATTAGGAATTTCACAATTCACAATTATCAATTCACAATTATCAATTCACAATTATGCATTCTCTTACTTCTTATTATAAAAGGTGTAGTAAATGTATAGTTTAAGAATTGATGACTTTTGGATTTTCCACAATTGTCACTATTTTAGGCAATTATTAGTGTATAAATCGAGAATTATTTGAATGATGGTTTTGAAATATGAGATAAAAACTTGTTGTATTCGATTATTGTTTGTATATTTGCAAAGATTAAATGATGAAACTATTATGGATACGATTACTTTGGAAAACACAGATTGGCTGGTGCGTATTCTTTCCACGCAGAGCAATGAAGTTAAGTTGGATATTATCAATCGTTTATCTGCTTCAATGATGCGAAACAATAAGCGAAAGAAGCCTATAGACATGAGTTTCTTTGATGGTTTAACAAACGCATGGGATGATGGAATTTCGCCAGATGAGGAGATTCAAAAGATTAGGAATGCAAGAACTTCTGGTGTCTGATAATGTTAAGCATTTGGAGAGAATACCCAAAATCGTATTGGAGAATTGGGTGGTGAGAGATAGCCATTTATAATAATGACAAAACGACATGTTGTCTTTTTTAATATCTGATAAATCATGCTACAAACAGGACTTACACATACCAGCGTATTAAAAGTGGAGGAAGCACATACCGCCGCCAATATCGGTTCGGGCGATATGCAAGTGTTGGCAACGCCTATCATGATGGCTCTCATGGAGAATGCCGCCATGCTTGCGGTTGACCAGGAATTGCCAACGGAACAAACTACCGTGGGTTCGTATATCAATTGCACACACTTGAAACCATCTCCAATAGGTGCGGAGATTATAGCTACTGCCCAACTCGTGAAGGTTGACGGTAGGAAGTTGGATTTCCATGTGGTGGCTATGCAGATGCCTACCGAAGATGAAGAAAAGGCAGGAAAGGAACCTGTAGTCATCGGTGACGGTGAGCATACGCGCTACATCGTTGATAGGGAACGATTTCTTTCTAAACTCTAAACTTTCCATCTGAATGATAGTGATTATCCATGAAAAGCCAAGGATAATCATTGTCATTTAGGGTATATTGTGTTAAAAAGCGATTTTCTTCGTCTCCTATTCCTTAATTTCTTTACTTTTGCAGATAGTTTACTAAATTTAATGATAAAGATGAAAAAAGTTGTACTTAGTGTAATGTGCGTTTGCGCAACGATGATGCTCTCCTCATGCTATGTGCAGGAGGTAAATGTAGGTATGAGCGAAAGTGAACAGGCTGTACAAGTAGCCAAAGTAAAAAATCAACAGTTTATCGGTGGTCTTGTGGATAAGACACAAGACAAGGCTGAAAACTACGTGAAGGATACTCGCCATTTCCGCATGAAAACCATGCAGACGTTTTGGGATGGCTTCCTCGCTGGGATTACATTTGGTATCTACACGCCTTCGACAACGTATTATTATGAACCTGTAAAAAAATAGAATGATAAAAAAGGTCATGATGATGGTTGCCATCATGGCAACGGTATTGAGCGCAAATGCGCAATATAAAGCAGGATTATTCTCTCTTACGTGTAAGGCGTGACGAATGAGACACTTATCTTTGCACAAAGCAAATATAGTATTTGCAATGTGCAAAGATATTGTTTATGAGGTGCAAATGTATCGTTTATGAAGTGCAAACATGTCGTTTGTCTTTTTTATAGTAAATCTCTTACTCTTTTAAAGAATCAATGAAAAACAACCTTCTTTCCGTTCTTGATATAAATGCCCTTGGTGGGATGATCTACGGGTTGTCCTTGCAGGTTGTAATAACGATTGTCGTTGCGTGAGGCAAGGATATGAGAGATATTCAAGGCTTCGGCAGACGGGATGAGGTATGCACCACGAACGTTTACCATGCTGCTCCAGTCTACTTTCAAAGCATTCAGGTGAACGAAGGCATCATTGCGAGTTCTTCCTTCGTTGGTGGGAGCGTTCTTCAAGTCTTCCAACGGGAGTACGATAGCTTGGAGGTCGTTATCCCAATAGAGGTCATAGGAATTGAATGACACGTTGATTTGCTTCCATGGACCATGAGCAACAAGGCGATTGGCGAGTATGCGCAATCCGTCACCCGTACCGCGCAACACTAATTTGTCATAAGCGGAGAGGTCGGCAAACTGGTTATGGTCGACGTTGACGAAACCAGCAATGGCGGTTCCACCACCAGCATTTGTATTGAAGTTCCAATCCACTTTCACCTGCTTATCCAACGGTTTGGCATTGATTCCCGAGCCATCCCATTCGTGGAACATCGAAGCCATCAGTGGTTCCCAACCATCGGGCATTTCGAAATCATCGATGTTGACATAGCTGGTAATCTGATTTAGCACGTTATCTGTACGCACGGGGAAGTATTGCGTGAGCAGGCGGTTGCGCTCTGCCATATAGTGATTGTCAACAGTATAGAGTTGACCAGCCGTTTGCCAACGATGAACATCCCGACGATAGTCGCCCCAACGCGCAGCTTCGTCGTAGAGAGCCGTGGAGATGGTATGATAGAGACTATCCCAAACGGCAACGACACTCTCTTGTCCCAACAATCCGTCATCTTTCAATAGTTGTTTAGCACGACGCAGGTATCGACGTGCGAAATCGTCATTACGAAGAAGTTGTTGGAAGATGCCTGTAGGCGACTGAGCACCATTGTTTTTGCTGAGCACGTTCTCGCGCTCGTTCTCCAAGATGATTTCGCTATCCCAACAGAGGAAACGGAAACCTTCACTGAGAGTGCTTTCGGTGTTGTGACGACGGATAGCATACCAGTTGTGATGATCCCAGTCGGTGTTGCCTGCATATTGATTGATAATCATGTAATCGATGAAGTTATCAATGTCGAGCAAAGTATCTAATTGCTGATAATAGGCTTCATCGGTGGCTTTTGTTACGGTCTCAGTCATGAGATTCCAAGCGTCGAGAGTTCCTGCACTTGCCTCGATATGGTTGCCGCCATCTTCTTCAATCTTAATCACGTCAATATCACTCTTGTCTCCGCCAATGTGATCTTTGCCGAATTGTTCATCCACACGCTCCGCAAGATTGTAAAGTCCCCAATACATACCATTCAAGAACAGGTGAACGTAGAGTGCATTCACACTGGTACGTCCCAACTTTCTCTGTATTCTACGCGCCCAAACATCGCGAGTATATTGTGCTTTCTGACGGTTTCCCTCCGCCCAATGCTGCCACGCATTACCGAAGTGACAACGCAAGACGAGTTGGTCAAACTTAGCGGGCTCATTCTCTCCAAAGAGTGGATATTTCAAAGTCTTAGGACCATATTTCTCCTTGAAGACCAAACGGAAGGAATGTTTAGGATTTTTCTCTGCTAATCGTCCGTGACCACCATGCAGACGAACGCCACAATCGGTGCTGAGGTCGTGTTGTTGAGGACCTCCGAAGAGTTCCACGCTGGCAGGACGAGTCCAACCATGACCTGTGTTATCACCAACAGGAGGTCCCGTGAAGATATAGATGCCGCCACGGTCGGGGTCGTTCTCATGGCTAAAGAAATTGTCTTTGTCGGAAACAATACTGAGAATGGGTATTTGCTTTAATCCTTCTGATATCTTTTGGCTCAGTATCTTGTCGGATGTCATCTCGGGGTCCATTTCATAGTCAGCTTCTGCCGTTCCCCAAATCTGCGTGTATTCGCCCCATTGCTTAGGATAGCCACTGGGATTGTTCGATTGCTTCAGCACAGAACCGATGAAAATGTAGCTGGCGGTTGCGATGGAAGAATTGACAGCTCCGTCTCTTACTTCAACGGCACGTAAGATGGTAGTTTTTGTTATCTGCAAGGGATTGGTATATAACGTACTCCCTGCATTTGGTTCACTTCCATCCGTGGTATATCTGATTTCTGCACCCTCGTCACTGGTGATTGATACCGTTATGCTTCCTCCATCATAGAGTCCGTGAGGCTGGGAGAAATGGGGTTGAGCCATCATCCTAACCATTCCACTTATCATCAATACAATAAAAGTAATTGTTCTTTTCATCGCTATTTCCGTTAGACGTTGCAAAATTACGGAATTATTCTGACAATATGTCTAATTGCATCTGTTATTTTGTATTCTCTCACATCTCAGCCCAGTAAGAGCATTGATAATCAGAAATGGGATGGAGAACAAACGTCTTCCATCCCATTTCTTATATGGTTTGTTTTGTTTTACTTACTCATGTCGAATCCAATTCGAATACCATCGTAGTTTTTGCTAATGTCACCGATAGACGATAATGTACTATTGCCACTTATGGCAGCCATTGTCTGCATGATGGAAAGGAGTTTTTTAGATTCGAAGAGAATGCTGATTCCTTGTGGGTTTCTTTTCGCGTATGCGGGAAGGGAGAACAACAAGGTTTTCATGGTGATTTTGCAAGTCTTCTCATCGTAGGTATAAGTGCCGCTAATGTTCTTTCCGCTAATCATGCCGCTAAACGAACCGTCTTGTGCAAATTGCAGGGCGGTATTGGTATTAGAAATGCCGAAAGTGTTGTAATAGGTAACCAATTTTTCCCTAACGGTAGTTGCTGCAACCTCACCTCCTGCCTTAGCTAAAAGATTCTCGCTGGTAAATGCAACACCAGGTTGATAGTAACGCCATGTGCCTATAAGGTCGGCTTTTGTAGGCTTATCGATACCGATGACACTCGTTAGGATATTACCGATGGTTTGTCCGTTGGTAATGGCACCGAGTACGTCGCCCAATATGTTACCCGAATTATTGGTTCCCGTAGTACCAGTGTTACATGGCATTCCAAGTCCTAAACCTCCGCATCCAGAAAGGGTGAGGCTAAGGAGAAATGCTGCAATCATTGATTTCTTCATGGGGGTATAATATTAGATGATGAATTATCTATAAGGTCCTTTAAGTCCTTAATCATTCCCTCTTCCAAACAAGCGCAAGAGGTATAAGAAGAGATTGATGAAATCGAGATACAGGCTCAATGCACCGATTAACGCTACTTTTTGAGCACCTTCGCCCATGTCTGTTTGCATGGCAAGCATTTGCTTAATCTTCTGCGTATCGTATGCGGTAAGTCCTGTAAATACGAGTACGCCAATGCCAGAGAGGATTAAGTCAAACATGGCACTTTTGAGGAACATGTTGACCAACATGGCAATGATAAGTCCGACAACTGCCATGATAAGTATCTTTCCCCATGAAGAGAGGTCTGATTTCGTGAAATATCCATAAAGTGCCATTGCACCAAATGTTCCTGCCGTGATGAAGAATACCTTGGTGATGGCAGAGGGTGAATACACGAAGAATATGGATGACAAAGTGGCACCATTAATGACAGAGTAGAGAATGAATAACAGGGTGGCACTGGTTAACGATAACTTCTCGATGCGAGCAGAAATCCAGAACACCAATGCAAGTTCTGCTATAATCAATGCCCAAATGGCGAATCTGTTGCCGTAAATCATTTGCATAAGGGTGGGGGAGGTGGCAACTCCATACGCCGTGATGCCCGTGATGGCTAATGCCATGGTCATCCAAACGTAAACCTTGCGCATAAGTGCGGGAAAAGCCAATGATACGTATCCTTCTTTTTCCCTGATTGCTTTTTCTAAATCTTGTATTTCCATTTTCCTATATTAATTATGTTACACATTATATATATTATATACACGCTTATACATTTGTAAAAGATGTTGCAAAGATAGCGTTTTCAAAACTAATTTGCAAAATTAGTGCCAATTATTTTTGGAGACGCCAAATAGAAGAGATTTGTTCTTATGAATGATTCGTTACTTGGGAGAGTGAAAAAATAGTGTTGTTGAAATGAAAAATATGCGTTTTTTATGTTTTAAGAGGTAATATTGTAAATAAACAAGAAAAAGTGGGGTTAAAAATGAATTTTTCTTTGAAAATATTTGGCGCGTATTGAAATTTGCAGTAACTTTGCATCCGCTTTCGAACAAAAAACGGGAGTAATCAAGAAAGAGTTCTTTGAGAAGATTACATAAAACAGATAAGTAGTACAAGAAGTTCAGAAGACGTTCTTTTCTTTTGGAAAGATAAGTCTTCATGGGTATAATCAACCAGAAATTTCTTTAATATTAACAGGATAGGCATTCTGAGAACAGACAAAGGGTTACATCATTTCTTTGATGATAACTTACCATATTTATACAATGGAGAGTTTGATCCTGGCTCAGGATGAACGCTAGCTACAGGCTTAA
>AUXO014181150.1_pt1 | contig 11100 bp, 10 predicted proteins | sample 768731 | NCBI WGS metagenome assembly AUXO01 (sample SAMN02715735, study PRJNA202380) | gut metagenome | biome: sheep rumen | host: Ovis aries | place: New Zealand: Palmerston North
TGCTGCGCCAGATTAAAGAAAATGAAGGAAATAAAAATGAGTAAGAACTGTTCATTAGCGGAAACCGGCGAATTGCTCAAAGCAGCAAAAAAACTGGTAATCGTCAGCCACGTCAGTCCTGACGGAGACACACTCGGCTCATCCCTTGCCCTTATGCATGCCCTGCGTGCGCTGGGAAAAGATGTAATCATGAACGTGGACGATGATATTTCCACTGTCTATTCATTTCTTCCCGGAATTCAGGAATACCGGCGTTTTGGAGCAGACGAAACAATAGAAGCAGATCTTTTGGTCATCATAGATGCCAGTTCGGCAGACAGGGCCGGTAACGCCATGGAAGTCGTCAGTCCCGGCGCCGTTCTCAATATTGATCATCATAAAACAAATACACGGTTTGCGGATTATCTGTATCTGGATTCCGATGCTGCGGCAACCGCTGAAATCATTTACGCGCTGCTGCTGGAGATGGGAACAGAGTTTACCACAGATATCGCAACCTGTATTTACGAAGGCATCTATACGGATACAGGTTCATTCAAATATTCCAATACCACCTCCAAAACAATGGAAACAGCCGCTGCGTTACTGAAACACGGCGTAAATCCCAGCCTGGTTTCAGACAACATGGAATTACGGTCCCGGTCGCAGGTAGAAATGCTCCGGAAAGTTCTGGAAACGCTGACCTTCTTAAAAGACGGAAAGATTGCTTATATTGAGATTGCACCGGAATTATATGATCGTAACGTAGATACGGATGCTTTTATTTCCTATCCCCGTTACATAGAAGGTGTGGAGATTGCCCTGTTGTTTAAGCAGCCGGAAGAAAATCTGACCCGTGTCAGCTTCCGTTCCAAAGAAATCGACGTAGCCAAAATCGCAGTATCCTTCGGTGGCGGCGGACATAAAAAGGCGGCTGGCTGCTCTATTTATGCGCCGATGAAAGAAGCCGAAAAAATTGTGCTGCAGGCTGTTGAGGATCTGTTTGTATGACGGACGGTATCGTAAATGTCCTCAAGCCGCCCGGTATGACATCCCACGATGTGGTAAGCCGGATCCGTCGAATTTACGGAGTTAAGAAGGCCGGCCACTCCGGTACGCTGGACCCGGATGCTGCCGGCGTGCTGCCTGTCTTTATCGGCAACGCGACCCGTCTTCTGGAATACGCATCAACAAATACAAAGCATTACCGTGCCGAGGGGATTTTGGGTATTCGTACCGACACCGGAGACGACAGCGGAAACGTGTTGGAAACAAAACCCGTTCCGGATTTTTCCGCAGCGAGGTTGGAAGAAATTTTACAACAGTTCAGGGGGAAAATTTTACAGGTTCCTCCCATGTATTCCGCGTTAAAAGTCAATGGGAAAAAACTGTATGAATATGCCCGGCAGGGAATAGAACTTGCGCGTTCTGCACGTCCCATTGAAATTTTCCGTCTGGAACTCATCCGGTTTTATCCTCCGTATTTTTGTCTGGACATCGCATGTTCCAAAGGCACCTATGTCCGCACTTTACTGGAAGACATTGCAGCTGCTGCAGGAACCTGTGCCTGCATGACTTTTTTGTTGCGGACCAGGGCCGGGGACTTTTGCATAGAAGAATCCCATACGCTGGAAGAAATTTCGGCAGAGCCGGAAGCTGTGTTGCTGCCAATGGAAACGGCAGTCAGCAAAACCGGTAAACTTACTGTAAATGCGCTGCAGGCCTTTCGTATTACAAACGGCGTTCGCACCACAATAAAAGGCACAGCAGAAGGGGTTTATTCCCTTTATCTTACAGATTTATTTCTGGGCATCGTTACTGTAGAGAATGAAGTCGTAAAGCCGGAAAAAATATTGGTTCAGGTTCAGAAGCCGGATCCGGATTAAAAAATTTATCTGAAACGTCTTGCCTAATATTATGCTTTGCGCAGAGAGAGCTTACGCTTTGCACAGAAATTTCAAAGAGTGCAAGCAAATCATTTTTCTGTCTGCTGTGGCGGAAGCAAATATTTTTTTCTCCGCTGTGATTGTTTACAATGCTATGGAAATCGTTAAACATCTGAATTTAGATAACAAAGAAATAAAAACATATCAGGCCAAAGCCTGTGTAATTGCAATGGGTACCTTTGACGGTCTGCATAAAGGACACCGTGATGTGATTGATGCCGCTGCATCTTATGCGAGGACGAATCAGTTACGGCTGGCTGTTTTTACATTCAGTAACCATCCTTACGCAGCAATCCATCCATCCGCCATTCCACAGGCCCTGATTTCCCCGGAGGAAAAGGTCAGGCTTTTAAAGCGGTGGGGTGTGGACCTGTTGATTGATGTTCCCTTTAACCGACAGTTAGCGCTTTTATCGCCGGACGATTTTCTGGAAAAGTTACGTCACTTCAATTTTTCCTGTCTCGTCTGCGGAACCAATTTTTCATACGGTTTTAAAGGAACAGGAAATACGGAATCCCTGACTAAAAGCGGAAGGGAACAGGGGTTTGATGTGATTATCAGACCGCTTTTGGAATATAAGAACCGGATTATCAGCAGCACCCGGATCCGTCGGGCCATTGCGGAAGGAAACCTCCGGGATGCGGAATATATGCTCGGGCGATTCTGCAGTGTACAGGGTACGGTTCACCAGGGCTTTAAAAGAGGCAGAACGTTGGGTTTCCCGACTGCAAACCTGTATGTAAACCGAAACGGTTCGGCGCTTCCGCCTGCCGGGGTCTACGCATTGCAGGTACGGGATGGAGAAAAGATGTATAACGGAGTAGGGAACCTGGGCATGAATCCGACTTTTGATGACGTAGTCCGGGAAGTATTAGAGGTTCACCTGTTTGGTTGCAATGAGGATTTGTACGGTCATGTTCTGGAAACATCCTTTTGCAGGTTTCTCCGCAATGAACGAAGATTTTCATCCTTACATGAATTAAAAGCACAGCTGGAGAAAGACAAATCGGATGCCCTTGCCTGGTTTACCGCACAGGATGGTGAACAGTGACCGCGAAGGCAAAACTGCGTTTAAAATTAATTTTGCTCTTTGCATAGATGATTCTGAAAATATTTTTATAAAAACATTTGCATTATATTTGTTTCTGTGCTACAATACATCAGTATCCTAACCGGAGCTACGAAGAGCGCTTCTCCAACGCCTGCCTGGTTCCGGCCGGACAATATATTTATATGGAGGTTTGTTACGATGTTAACAACAGAAGAAAAACAGGCTATTATCAAAGAAAACGCCCGTCACGAAGGTGACACCGGTTCTCCGGAAGTTCAGATTGCGGTTCTCACCACACGTATCGCCGCTCTGACGGAACACCTGAAAACCAACAAAAAGGACCATCATTCCCGTCTCGGTCTGCTGAAAATGGTTGGTCATCGTCGCGGTCTGCTGAATTATCTGCAGAAAAAGGATATTGAACGGTATCGTGCAATCATTGCAAAACTGAATATCCGTAAGTAATCTTTGTAAGCCCAAAGGCCCGCTTGAAAAAAGCGGGCCTTTTTGCTTTTTTACAATGCACATTTGTTTTTTTGTGAAAAATTTTGTATAATAATAGAAGACATTTTGGAGGCAGTATGGAAACAGGTTCGGAAGGCAAAATCAGTTCAGTCAGAAAACATAGCGCGGCAGAAGCTGCCGGCATTATTGCCGGCGAATCGCTCTGCGCCATCAACGGTATGCCCTTGCGGGACATACTGGATGTAAGTTTTGCAGCTGCTGACTATGAACCGGTACTGTCAATCCGCGGAACAGACGGTGCACTGCGTGAAGTGACCGTTTCTAAGGAAATTGATGAAGAACTTGGATTATCCTTTGAAAGCGCTGTCTTTGATAAAGTACGACTTTGTCATAACCACTGTGTATTCTGTTTTGTAGACCGTATGATCCCCGGTCTGCGAAAAGGCCTTTACGTCCGGGATGATGACTACCGTTTGTCCTTTTTATACGGTAATTTTGTAACACTTACCAATTTGACAGAAGAGGATTTTGACCGCATCATCCGGAATCATATGTCGCCTTTATATGTATCCGTTCATGCGACGGACCCGAAGGTACGGCAGGCTATGATGAAGAACAGCCATTCCGGTGAGATAATGCATAAACTGCAACGTTTGTTTGACGCAGGAATCCATATTCATGCGCAGATTGTTTGCTGTCCTGGCTGGAATGATGGCGCTGTACTGGAAAAGTCGTACAGAGATCTGTCTGCAATGTCTGATTATGTAGAGGATATGGCCGTCGTACCGGTTGGTATTACAAAAAACAAAAAAGGTTTGCCCGATTTACAGCTTTTCACCAGAGAGAATGCCTTACCTGTAGTAGAGACCGTGACACAGTGGCAGGAAGAATGCCGTCGTCGCCTTGGCCGTTCTTTCATCTATCTGGGTGATGAATTTTACATTCTGGCAGGAAAAGAAATGCCGCCTGTCACCTGGTATGATGGATTTCCGCAGTTAGAGAACGGGATCGGACTGACGCAGAATTTTCTTGCGGAATGGGAAAAAGCTATGCAGCGCAGTAGGGAACATCTGCAGCCGGCACATAAAAATTATGTGATTCCGGTAGGGGTGTCCGCGGCAACCCTGCTGCAGCCGGCCATGGAGGAGTTCAATGCGCGTTATCATACGAATCATATATTCCTTCCGGTAACGAATGATTTCTTTGGTCACTCCATTAATGTAACCGGCTTATTGACAGGTACGGACATCCTGGCGCAGATTCCGGAGAATACTCCGGTAATCCTGCCATCCGTGGTTTTAAATCAGGACAACTTGTTTTTGGACGATATGTCATTAGCAGAGTTTATTCGTAAAAGCGGCAGGGAAGTTAAAATTGCCCAGGGAGCAGCAGAATTATATAACCTGCTGCTGAGGCAGCCATTGCCGCATAACGGTACCGCCGGCAGAAATTCCGTTCCGGAACGGAAGGGAATCCTTACCGGAAACAATACGGAGTATGTGAAACAGTTTTCCTGAATTACATAATAAGTGAGGCTCAAGGCAATGAAAGATTTTGGTATGCTGCATGTTTATACCGGAACAGGAAAAGGTAAAACATCCGCTGCGTTAGGGCTTGCGATGCGGGCTGTGGGCCATGGGGCAAAAGTGGTTATGATCTGCTTTATGAAAGGCGATCCCACCTATGGGGAAGCACAGGCGTTCCGTTTTCTGCCCGGTTTTACCATACTGCAGATGGGTCTGCCATCCGTGGTTTTAAATCAGGACAACTTGTTTTTGGACGATATGTCATTAGCAGAGTTTATTCGTAAAAGCGGCAGGGAAGTTAAAATTGCCCAGGGAGCAGCAGAATTATATAACCTGCTGCTGAGGCAGCCATTGCCGCATAACGGTACCGCCGGCAGAAATTCCGTTCCGGAACGGAAGGGAATCCTTACCGGAAACAATACGGAGTATGTGAAACAGTTTTCCTGAATTACATAATAAGTGAGGCTCAAGGCAATGAAAGATTTTGGTATGCTGCATGTTTATACCGGAACAGGAAAAGGTAAAACATCCGCTGCGTTAGGGCTTGCGATGCGGGCTGTGGGCCATGGGGCAAAAGTGGTTATGATCTGCTTTATGAAAGGCGATCCCACCTATGGGGAAGCACAGGCGTTCCGTTTTCTGCCCGGTTTTACCATACTGCAGATGGGACGCGACAGTTTTGTTAATTTTCGTAACCCGGATCCCATTGACGTACAAATGGCAAAGGAAGCATGGGAGGAAGGGAAACGCATTCTGTCAGAACAGAAAACCGATGTTTTGATTTTGGACGAAATCAATCTTGCCATGGCCAAACAACTGATAGATACCCATGAAGTAGTAGCCTTCCTTCATGCGCACCGTAAAAACACAGAAGTGGTATGTACGGGCCGGGAAGCGCCGCAGGAACTGATAGACGAGGCAGATCTGGTTACGGATATGCAGGAAGTCAGGCATTATTTTACAGAAAAGAATATTACAATCCGGGATGGAATCGACCACTGATATACGGAAGATTAACAGTAATTCCGTATTATCATTTCCCAATGTAATATCACATAATATTTTTTAAATTCGTTATAGAAAGTCAGAGGATTATCACTATGGCAAAACCGATTGTTGCTATTGTAGGAAGGCCGAACGTTGGTAAATCAACATTATTCAACGTGCTGGCCAATGAACGAATCTCTATTGTGGAAGATATTCCCGGCGTGACCCGGGACAGATTATATGCTACGACCGAGTGGCTGGACCGGGAATTTGTTATTATCGATACCGGTGGTATTGAAATTGCCAATACCGACAAGATTGCTGTTTCCATCCGGGAACAGGCACAGATTGCCATCCGGGAAGCAGATGTGATTTTATTTGTGTGCGACGCCCGCACCGGAATCACCGACGAAGACGCGGAAGTCGCGAAACTGTTACGGAAATCCAGAAAGCCTATCGTATTGGCAGTAAACAAAGCGGATTCCTTTAAACAGGAAATGGAAATCTTTGAATTCTATAATTTGGGATTAGGCGAACCGATTCCTATTTCCGCCGCCAACCACCTGGGTCTGGGCGATATGCTGGATTCTGTCATGGACAAGGTGCAGCAGACCGTACCCCAGTTAAATGAAGAAGATGAAGATGAAATCAAGGTAGCCCTGATCGGCAGGCCTAACGTGGGAAAATCCTCTATCTTCAACGCACTGGTAGGGGAAGAACGTTCGATTGTCAGTGACCAGGCCGGTACGACCAGGGATGCCATCGATACGCCGGTGGTAAAAGAAGGGCAGCGGTTCCTGTTCATTGATACCGCAGGGATGCGCCGTAAAGGAAAAATTGAAGAGCTGATTGAAAAATACAGTATTGTGCGTTCCCTCCGCGCCGTAGATCGTTCCGACGTGGTACTGATGGTAATCGACGCGGTGGAAGGTGTCACCGAACAGGATAAAAAAATTGTCGGTTACGCCCATGAAGCTGGCAAAGGCGTCATCCTTGTGGTCAACAAATGGGACTTATATAAAAAAGATACCGGTTCTACGCTGCGTTATACGGAAGAATTGCGAAAAGAACTGGTATTTCTCCAGTATGCGCCGGTGGTATTTGTTTCGGCAGTCACCATGCAGCGCATACACCGGCTGCCGGAGGTCATTAAATATGTAGCGGAACAGAACGCCATGCGCATCTCCACATCGGTCATCAACCAGATTATCGAAGATGCCTGTGCTATTAACCCGCCTCCTACCGACAAAGGGCGTCAGTTAAAAATTTATTTTGTAACACAGGTGAAAATTAAGCCTCCAACCTTTGTATTGTTTGTCAACAATCCGGAAATCATGCATTTTTCCTACCAGCGTTATCTGGAAAATAAATTGAGAGAAGCCTTCGGATTTGAAGGCACGCCCATCCAGATGATCATCAGGGCGAAGAATGAAGAGGATTTGTAACATGGACTATTTGTTAGGGTTAGGCGCTTTTCTGCTGGGATATGTGTTTGGCTCCATACCCTGCGGATTGTGGCTGGTACAGGCCTTTCACGGTATCGATATCCGCAACTATGGCAGCGGCAATATCGGCACCACGAATGTGTTCCGCACGGTAGGACCAAAAACAGCCGCTGCTGTACTGATTGGAGATATGCTGAAAGGGATTTTGGCATTGTATATCACATCGCAGTTTACCCAAAATCCCACTGTCGTTGCAGTTGCCGCGTTAGGCGCTCTGCTCGGGCACAACTATTCGCTGTTTCTGGGTTTTAAAGGCGGAAAAGGCGTAGCAACCGGCCTGGGTCTGTTCCTGTATATGCTTCCGTTAGGTGCAGCTGCCGGTTTTGGCGTTTGGGTGATGATTGTCCTGATTACCCGGTACGTGTCGTTAGGATCTGTTGTCGCAGCTGTGGTTGCCGCTGCCGCAGGCTGGTACCTGAAATACCCGGTGCCCTATGCAGTATTCGGAACACTGGCCTGTCTGTTTGTCATTATCCGTCACAAGGATAATATCAACAGATTACGCAATGGAACAGAAAGTAAAATCAAGCCGGGGCACCTGGACACTAAATAATAATTTCAGAAACAAAATGGTACTCATACTTATAAATCAAAAGGGAAGGAGTTATGGAAATGGCACGAAGCAGAGTTGTGGATTTGAACACGATATCAGAAAAGCCCGGTTACGAGAAAACCTCGTTTTATCTTGTGAAAGAAGAAATTTTGCCGGAAGCGATTAAAAAGACCATCAAGGTAAAGGAAATTCTGAAACGGGGCGAAGTCAAAACAATCAATGAAGCCGTTGTTCGCTTAGGCCTGAGCCGCAGCGCATATTATAAATACAAAGATTACGTCTTCCCGTTCTATGAAGCCAGCAAGGACAAAATTATCACCCTGTCTTTACTGCTGGAGCATAAATCCGGCGTGCTGAGCCGTGTGCTGAATCTGATTGCATTGGATTCCGGCAGCATTATGACCATCAATCAGGGAATCCCTTTGCAGGGTGTGGCTAACACTACCATTTCCATCGAAACGAAAAATATGAAAGTGGATTTGGAAGCGTTGCTTGACAAACTGCGCATGATTGACGGTGTCAAACGGTTGGAAGTTTTGGGACAGGTGTAAAAACTGTTCTGGCAATCCCGGGGATATCGCCAGGCAGAATTTTTATAAATAATACTATGAATTTATTTGAGGGAGAAGGCATTATGGGAAAAACAGTAAAAATCGGCCTGTTGGGCTGCGGCACGGTAGGCGGCGGCGTCATCATCGTGTTAAACGAAAACCGGGATGATATTGCCAGAAAAGCAGGCTGCACCATTGAAGTCAAAACCGTCCTGGTCCGTGATAAAGCGAATCTGAAACCGGAAATCAAAAAATACAACGTAGGGTATACGGATAATCTGGATGACATTCTGAACGATCCGGAAATAGATATTGTGGTGGAACTCATTGGCCGTGTTCATCCTGCCAAAGAATATATCGAGGCGGCACTGAAACACGGAAAGCATGTGGTAACTGCTAACAAAGATGTACTGGCGGAATACGGTAAAGCGCTCTTTACGCTGGCTGAGGAAAATCATGTAGATTTCCAGTTTGAAGGCGCAGTAGGCGGCGGCATTCCCATTATCCGTCCGTTGCGTTCCTGCCTGGCAGCCAATAAGATATCCAGCATCATGGGTATCGTTAACGGTACTACCAACTATATGCTGACCCGGATGACCGAGGCCGGTCTTTCTTATGAAAACGCCCTTGCAGAAGCACAGGCTAAAGGGTATGCCGAGTCTGATCCCACAGCGGATGTGGAAGGCATCGACGCCGCCCGCAAAATCACAGTGTTGGCATCGCTGGCATTTAACACGGCGCTTACCCTGAAAGATGTGCATATTGAAGGGATAGACAATGTGGATGCCTGCGATATCAGTTACGCCCGCGATTTGGGATATGTGGTAAAATTGCTGGGCGTAGCGAAGAACGACCCGGAAAATGGCATCACCGCCAACGTGTACCCTGTTATGCTGCCGAAAAATCATCCGTTGGCCAGCGTAAACGATGTGTATAACGCAATTTATGTTAACGGCGATGCGGTGGGAGACGCCATGTTCATGGGACGCGGCGCAGGCCGGCTGCCAACTGCCAGCGCTGTATGCGGCGATATCATCGATACTGCCCGGAATATTTGCAACAACTGTTGCGGACGGATCAAAGGCAATCTGTTTGAAGAAAAGAAAATGTGCCCGCCGGAAAAAGAAATGGCGCCCTGTTATTTCCGTCTGCTGGTAAACGACCGTCCCGGCGTACTGGCCGCTATTGCTTCCACACTTGCCGCACAGCAGATGAGCATTGCCTCCGTCATTCAGAAAAATGTTCTTGAAAACGGATTGGCAGAGCTGATCATCATCACGTATAAAGTGAGCCGGTTAAGCCTGGAGCTTTCCATGCGTACCCTGCAGGTCTTGCCGGTTGTAAAAAAAGTTTGCAGTGTACTGCGTGTCGAAGATCCAAACTTATAAACATAGCGGAGTGAATCATGAAAAAATCTGTAACCGTCCGGGTGCCGGCGACCTCTGCAAATTGCGGGCCCGGTTTCGACAGCCTTGGCTTGGCTTTAACTTTATACAATGAATTTACCTTTACCATTTCTGATGAAAAATTTGGTTTCACTTTGGAAGTTGAAGGAGAAGGCAAGGACAGTTTCCATGCTTCCGGGCGTAATATGGCTTTCGCCTCGTTCCTTTCCATATGGAACAGAATTACAAACCACAAACGTATCGGAATTGATATGCACATGCGGAACCAGGTTCCCAAAAGCCGTGGTTTGGGCAGCAGTTCCACCGCGATTGTGGCAGGCGTAACCGCCGCGAGCATTTTAAGCGGAGCCAATCTGACACAGGACGAAATATTACAGGAAACCAACAGACTGGAAGGGCATCCGGACAACGTGGCGCCTGCTATCTACGGCGGCTTTACCATCAGTTTTCAGGAAAACGGGGTTGCGCATACTCTGCGCACGGTTCCGAAGATGCCGTTGCAATTCATTGCGGTGGTACCGGATTTTCAGCTTTCTACCCATATGGCAAGGGAAGCGATTCCCAAGGAAATCGCACATCCCGATGCAGTATTTAATGCGTCCCGTACTGCGCTGCTTACGGCCGCTTTGTTGGAAAACCGTCCGGAACTGCTACAGTACGCATTAGAGGATAAACTGCATCAGCCGTACCGGGCAAAACTGATTCCGGGGTTAACGGAAGTCTTTGCCGCCGGAAAAAAAGCGGGGGCCTATCAATGTATTATCAGCGGTTCCGGCTCTACACTGCTTGCCTATGCTTCACCGGAAGTTGACGGCAATGGTATCGGTAAAGCAATGGTGGATGCGTTTGCTGCCTGCGGACAGAACGCGGTATATCATATTCTGCAGTTAAATACAAAAGGAACCGAGATATTACACACGGAACTGTAACCGCGTTACGCGGTATAGGAATGAATTATATCTGCCATATTCACGATGAAACAGCGATAACTTTCTGTATATCAAAAAAAGTGGTTGACATAATCGTATTTCTATACTAAAATATCCTATGTATTCGGGGCGTGGCTCAGCTTGGTAGAGCGCTTCCTTGGGGTGGAAGAGGTCGCTAGTTCAAATCTAGTCGCTCCGACCA
>AUXO017836704.1_pt1 | contig 11099 bp, 12 predicted proteins | sample 768731 | NCBI WGS metagenome assembly AUXO01 (sample SAMN02715735, study PRJNA202380) | gut metagenome | biome: sheep rumen | host: Ovis aries | place: New Zealand: Palmerston North
GGAGCTTCAGCAAAGAAGATTTATGCTGTTGCAGGTCATCCTTTATATGGTGCTAACCCAACAGCATTCAAAGTAGAACCAAACCTATTCGATGGTAATGGAGATGCTAATGTAGTTGGTGGTGCATTCGTTAAGGGTAGAGTTGCACAAGCTTATGCAGTTCTTGACCCAAGAGCATATGGTTTATTAACTGCTTAGTAGTAATTCAAAATTAAAGGGAGGTGTAAAAGCCTCCCTTATTTTTTTAATATAGGAGGTACAAAATGTTTTCATATAAAGATTACATTACACCACAAGATTTTATAAAAAGAGGCTATGACTTTGCGACAATACTAGATACATCACATTTTCAAAGTGTTGAAGATGCAATAGATGATTTTATCCAAAATGGATTTGATGAAATCTATGACCTAATAGAAAAGTATAGAGGCGAAGCGTGGACTGAAGCGTTCTTTACTGATATGAAGAGAACGAATTTAACTGGAGAAGCGTTGAAATACCAAGAGAGATTAAAGAAAGCCCTAATAGAGCAATGTATTTACATTTATGATAATGGAGATACTGAAGCCACATTTGATGATGGAAGAAAGCCATATAGTGAGAAAGCAGTAAATGCTATGTGGTCTAACATATTAAATTGTGGTAGAGGATAGAATTTATGGGTAGAAATAACCTAGAGAATCGTTCTAAAGATAAGAATTGGGGATTTAATCTCACAAAACAAAAACGCTTTAAATTTGAGATTTTAAATGAACAACAATGTAGAAATTTTGAATTGGCACAAGGGTTAGAGATGTTTAAACTAACCTTTGCAATTAAATTAAATTGCAAGTATGACATATCCAATAATGACAAGCTAGACATTAAAGGTAAACAATATTTAGTTTTAACTTTATCTGAAACATTTGATAATCCTATTCAGGGACAATATAAAGGCACTTTAGATGAATTTACAGGCTATACGATAGTAGGACTAGAGTAATAGATGGAAAAAGCATTAGTGAGAAAATTAGCCATGAAATTAAAACAACATTGTCCTGTTGATAGTGGTGCTTTACTGGTGTCTATATCAAGTATTCAGGGAAATAAAAAAAGATGGCTAATAACTATTGGTAATGAGTCAGGTAAAGAGATAAACGGAAAATGTGCAACTGTAGAATATGCAGCAATAACAAATTTCGCACAAACAATATCCATTCATGGCAAAGCATATAATAATCCAAATTATCATTGGGTTAATAAAGCAGTTCGTGAGTGGTTACAAGAAAACAAAATGATATTGAATAGCTTTAATGTTCAAACGGAGGGATTAGGATAGTATGATATATGAAACTATTACAAAAGAAATAAATAACTTTTTAGGCGATGATTTTGCTTTAAGTTATGCTAATAATCATGATTACAACTTTAAGGAAATACTTCCTGAATTTCAAGAAAAAATGTCTTATGGTGTTATAAGAGTTGATTCTGGTACAACAACTCAGTTGGGAGATCAGCCAATAAGAACTGAGCAATTAAGATTAATAGTAGCAACACCAGAAAATAGAGAAGTATTTAATAAAGCAATATCTAATCTAATTACATTATTAAGTGGTATGAATCAAACTGTAGTAACTGATGATGAAGATAATATGGAAGCATATTTATTATTTGGAGAGAGACAAGATTCACAAGCCCAAGTCATCAATGGCTGTAGATGGTGGATTTCAGAAGTCATCTTTACTGCAAATATTTATAATGCATGTGCTATTTCAAGTGATACTGAAATAAAGATAGATACTGTTAAATTAAATGGCTTAATGAGAGCAAATTATTCAAGAGAGTTTGTTATAGAGCAAGTAGTAAAGAATAATAATCCTGTTCCTGTTAATCTAGTTAATAATATCAAAAAGCAATTACAAATAAATTTAGTAGCTTTAAAGAATGATACATTAATAAATACGTTATTGACTGAAGAAGATACAATAAAGACTTATGCATTATCTTATTATGATGGAATAATTACAAGAACATTTAATGCATTATTAGCAGTATTATCAGAAGATGTAATACTAGGTGATGTAATAAAATTAACATTAACATTTTTACGACAATAGGAGGTGCTAAATTATGACTAACGAGCCTATTAAAGTAATAGTGCAAGATGATACTGGTACGGAACAAGTTGGAGGTACTGGAGGAAGTAATACAGGTCAAACTGATTCACTCCCTAATCAACAAGCACAAAAGAACAAAGAAAAGAGTATAGGTCAAACAGTTGGAACATTGATAGCAATGCGAACAATATCTTATGCATCATCCAATGTTGGAAAATGGTTAGGTAATTCAAGATACCAAAACATAGTCGATGCATCGCAAAAAGCAGTTGGCTATGGTATAGCGTTTGCTGCCAATATCTATGTAGGTATAGCAACTGTAGCAATAGATGGATTAACTACAGTCGGAAATATGGCTTATGATAATTGGAAAAATGAAATGGTGGCTAGAAACCAACAATTAAAAATTGGTGGTAAAGGAGGATATAGAAGATGACATTTAAATTGCATATAGCAAAAAATAATGTGATAGATATATCTGATGATATAAAAGATAATATTGAGTATACCCAAAGAAACGACCATGCATTTTCAAACGGAAAGTGTACAATGGTAACTTCTAATACTTATTTATCTTATAATATAGCTCCATATACACTATGCGAATTAAACGGAATTAAGTTAGTATGTGAATCCACTTGTCATGAATATTTAACAAAACAAGCCAATAACGTTAAAAATTATGTTCACGATATGGTTTTATATGAACCTACAGCATTACTTGAAACTTTAGATTTAGGTGTAAAGACATTTAGTGATACTACTGATATTGATGCAGTTGAAATTATAAGAACTTTAATGGAAAACAAGTATTCAGGTTATGATTTTATAATAGAACAATCAATAACTACTGCTTTAGGGAATGCATCACACGATTATACATTTGGAGCAGGTACTACAATGTTCGCTGCTTTAACTGAAATAGGAAAAAGAAATAACATTAGATTCTATGTTAGAACTTTTGATTGGAGCAATATTGATAATACAAAGGTAAGATTATGGTTATCTTGTTATTCTACATTAGAAAGTGCTTATACAAATTTAGTAACATTCTCTGAAACTGACGTTTTAAGCTCATCAATTTCACAAGAAAGTAATAATTATTGTAAGAGCCTAGAGACAATACAAAACAATGTTGTAGATAGGTCTAATAAGACTAGATGGAACGATATGACTTGTAGAAATCTAGAATGTGCTATGAATGCTGATAATGCTGTTATATTACTACCTACAAATGTTGAATATATTGAAAAGATATTTGTTAATGGTGATTATTCGTACGGATTAGACTTCTCACATATGCAAGACATATTAACTGTTGATGTATTTATGCAACATGGTTCAGTTTATGCTGGGGGATTCCGTATGACTCCAACGTATAATAATTTAATATCTTGGAACATACCATATAACGGAATAAGTAATATATTCCAATATCTATATGATAACTATATATCTCCATTCTTTACTACTTTCAACCTTAATACACAGATACCAATTGAATATCATACAGCAACACATGAAATCGTAACTGATTATGCCTTTATTGGAACTAAAGAAAATTACTATTATGACTATTCCGAATTTCTACTTGAAGAAACTGAGTGGAATGCTAAACCAGCTAACGAAAAGTCAAAATATATGGTTTATAAGAAAAATGGTAATACAATCTATAATCTTAATGCAACATACCAAGAGAACTTTTGGGGTGTGATTTTAGGATATTCAACAGGTAACTTCCTAGAAGAACAGCGTGTCTATGATACATTAAACCTAGATACTGATAATTACCTTATTCTTGTAGGACATTCTAGATCAACTAATCCGTTAAATGTAAGTTATTCAATAGAGGGTTATCCAATAGTTAATAATTTGATTTTAATTGATGAAAAGAAAGATACACCAGTAAATGAAAGTTATTATAAAACAATGACTAGAACATATCAAAATAGTGCATCAACAATCGAGTTTGATTCTTTGGTTAAGGATGTTAAGGCACAAAATAAAGTATTAGGTGTTCCTGATTTAACATTAGAAACTGAAAAAAATTCTATAGAAGAGCCTGGTTTGAAAAAAATAATTTATAGGTTTAGAACTTGGTTCATAAATGCTATGACTTATGTAATAACACCTACACACATGAGTTGCATAATAAATGCTTCAGCTAAGCCACATAGAATTGCTGATGCTATAGGCGTTGATTATCAATTTAATCCAGTTCAGTTACCAATTGAAAATGTAATGGTTAGACCTTTATATTTTGAAGTTAATAGTACAACTGATTGGAATAGATTTAAAACTTATTATGATAATAAAAGAGATATATTCTTATCTATGACTCTTTTAACACCTGATTATAGTACTAGAGAAATAGATTTAACATTAAGAACTGTTACTTATCAAGATGATGAGGGCAATTTTTATGTATATGCTTCAATGCTAGATAACTATTCAGCAGGTAAGAAAGCAATGTATAAAGCAGTTAATACATACGAGGTAAAGGATGTGCCTTATGTAGATAGTAATTATCAAGCTGAGGGTATAGATGATATGTGGATTGTTCTTATGGATCAAAGATTATCTGCTGATTTTGAAAGAAAGTTACCAGATATTAGCTATGATGATGATATAGATATACCATCAGTTAGTTCGGCTGGAATAGAAGTAGATTTTTCACAATATAGAGATTACTTATTCAAAGATTCAAGAGAAACATTAGCCTTTGTAATAAAGGTTAGCAAATCAAATTAAATAATATAAAGAAAGGAATTAAAAATGAAAATATTTATTAATACAACTAATTGGGCTATTCAAAAAATAGAAAATGAATATCCTGTTCTTGTTGGTGATAATTATGTAGATGCAATTAAGGTTTACTATGATGCAAACCCTAGTACTGCTCACATTTACCCAACTCTTACAATTCAAAAACCAAATGGTCGTAAAATAGGTCCTTTTGTTTATGATCCTGAAGTTTATGGAGAAGATGAAGAAGAAACAACAACTTATCCAATAACTTATGAGGATGCTGATTCAAATACCTGGTATATGTATGCATTTACATTATCTAGTGATAACGGACAGCTTACTTCAACAGGAAAGTATCAAGTTACAATAACAACAAATAAGACAAATGCATTAGGAACTGCAATAGTAGGACAAAGAAATACAAATGTACAATTAGAAGTCTTACATGCAGTAACAAATAATAACCAAGATATATTAATACTTGGAGATTCACCTGATGAAGTAATAGCATCATTTCAACAATTGATAACAAACTTAACTTCAAATGTGGCAGCATTAGATAGTTCTAAAGCTGATAGAGATAATATCAATCAAGAAATAGTGGCTAAGGAATTAGAAGTTAAAGAAATAAATAGTGTTGATGCTTATACAGCATTAAAGTTAGCAAAGCAAACAGGCTGTTCAATTATCGTTGATGATTCTATTCTAATAAAGGATAATTTAAACGTTCCTATTGCTGAATTTAAACGTTCATCTTCAGAGAGCCGAATGGATTTAGGTTCAGACTTCCAGTTTAAAGCAAGAAGTGGAGATTGCTTAGTTTTATCTAATGAAATACCACTTCGTTTAATCTATAGTGGTGTAGATGATAATACTGAAATCAAACTTTCAGATGGTAAGATAGAATTACTAGCACCAAATAATATAAAGGTTACAATTGATAAAGCTGGATACATTAATTTAGCAACACCTAAAGCTGAGCTTGAAGTATCAAATCCTGATAATAGAGTTTTAATGCATATTGAAGATACTGAAAATGATGCAATATATGGCGATGTGGTATTAGACCCTGATGGTTTCCAAGTATTAGCAACTGATGGAGATAATACAAAGTTAGTATTTATACAACCAAATTCAGCAGCAATTAACAATAAAGAAATAGTTACTGAAGATGTATTAAATGCTGAAGCAAACAACTTACAAAGTCAAATTGATGGCTTAAATGCAGCTCAAAACCTAGCTGATATAGTTGCTGACTTAACAGCATTAAATAACTTATCAATAACAAACCTAAAAGATGGAGATAAGGTACAAGTATTAGTTGATTCAAATCATGATAATGCATCTACAGTTTATAAATTAGTTATTAGTGGTAGTTCACATTCTTGGTCTTATATTGGAAAATATGGTCAAGATGGCTATACAAAGAGTGAGGCAAATACATTACTTGCTACAAAGCAAAATGTAATAGATTCAACACATAAGTTATCAAGTGATTTAGTTGATGATACAAACGCTACTAATAAGTTTGTATTACAAGCTGATATGGACTATTGGAACTTGAAACAAGAACCATTAGAAGAAACTGATTCAACAGCATTAAGTGGTGGAGGCGTAGTAGTAAAAGATAGTTATGTCGAGAGTTTCTTTGCTACAAGTGAAGAAATAGATACAATGTTAGAGGAGGTATTTGGATAATGCCAGATAGAACACAAGATTTAACAAATCATAGAAAAGTAGCAACTGCTTGTAAGAATTATACTGATGAGCAAATTGCAGAAAGTGAAGAAAGAATTAAGTGGTATATTGGAGAATACCAAACTACTACCCAAGATGACAACACAACTGCATATCAAAAGACAGTGCCAAGTGGGGCAACGAGAGTGAAAATCAAACGTATTTATGGTAATACATTAAAATACAATCCATCAGTTGCAAGTGATTCAACTGTTGCCTTTATGAAAACATTGCCAGACACAGTTTATACTTTAGATGTAAGTTATGTTTATGGTGCTAGTGAGGTTAGTGAGAATTTAATATTGTCTTATGAACAAGGAACTTATGCTAGTCAAGAATACAACAATAGAATTAGTTTTTGTTTTGGCTCATTATCTCAAACTATTACTGTTAAGGCGTTTGATAGTTCATTCAAATTTATTATTCAAAAATTTACAAAAGGAACAAGAAATTATATTGAAAATGTATCTAGTTGGGTAAGCACATCATATACATTTACTACCAACGGAACTGATGATTATGTAATTGTAGTTGGTAGAACTGATGATAGTTCATTAACTCCTAATAATACAACTTATATTATGGCAGTAGTTGGCTCAACTGCACCAACCGAATTTAAGGTAGGCTACGAGGGTATCCACAACTTTGCTTGGAATGGGTTAAAGGTTGAGGGATTTAATAAAGCAAAATTACAAGATATACCACAAACAACTATCAACGGAATAACATATAAAGTTAGCAATAATGCTGTGTCATTAGGTGGAACTGCAACAGCTGCTACATCATTATATTTACCTTTTGTAGAAGATATTGAAATTGGAACATACTCATATAATCAATTTTATAAAAATACAGGACACAATGTTTATTTAGCACCCCAACAATCATCTAGTGATACTACACTATTAATCACTCAAAATTCAACTTCATCAATTTCTACAAACTTTACTACTCAAAGTGTAATGAAATATTTATTTATTTATATTGGTAATGGAAACACTATTGCAAATTATACATTTACACCTATGGTAGTTCGTGGTGAGATAGCACCTACTGAATATCAACCATACGTTACACCTACAACAAAGACTATTGATTTATCTACTATCTTATATAATGGCAATCCACTATTTGAGGGTAATAACCTAAAAGCCGTAGGAACTGCAAAGGATTATATTACGCCTTATTTGGCTCATAAAGAGATAGGAACTCGTGCTTATCAAAGTGGTGATGAAGAAGATAGTGATGTAATTACTGACGGAACTAATACATTATATGTTTTAGCAACCCCAATAGAAGTAAGCATTGATTGGTCTAGCACATTAAGAGGTATTCAAGGCTATTCAAACGGAACTATCACATTACAAAACACTTACAATATGAACACTGCAAATACTATCACTTACAACTCAATGATTAAAGAGAATTGTTGTTCAAAGATAGTGCAAACTCGTGGTGGTGATGTTGTTAAAACAATTAATCTACCTACCCAAGCAAGTGATGGTTATAGTGCAGGTAGTGTTTCAAACGTTAGAGATTTTACTACTAACAAGAGATATACTAATGTTAATAAAAATAATAATTTAGGTGATTTGACTTGGCAATATAATATTGCTAATAATGTTTTCTATGCTTCAATTAGTGATAAAGTTATTCGTTATCAAGTTACGACTTATAATATAATATGTTCTAAATATGAAACAGGTGAGGGAACTGGTTTAAGTGATATGGTTGATAAGACAATAATCGAAACATATTTAGGAAGCAGAACAGATGTTGCTATCAAAGATACATTATATAACGGAGATAGTGCTACATTTAAAACTGCTATGACTAACGAGTCACTATACTACGAACTTGCAGACGCTAGTAAAACTGAAACTGACATTACTACAATAGAAAATATAATTGAGGTTGAGCCTAATGATGTATTATCATTCTACAATAGTGATGATGAATTAGTCACAATACCTAGTGACTTGACTTATAGAATAGAGGTGGCTAGAGTATGATAGAATATAATTTCAAAATAAATGAACAATTACAAGATTTAATTGATACTTCTCTTACTGATAAAGATAAACAAGATACTTATGGTATTTTAGTTAAACATTTTATTAGACAATATTATGGTGAAGATAGAGTTGAAGCAATATTAAATAACAAGTTAGCCGAGCCTAGCGAAAAGCACGAAGCAGATTTCAACGATTTACAAGTTTGCAGAAGAAGTGCAAAGGCATACGCTAAAGAGATTCTAGGGTTAGAATAATAAATAAATATGGGAGGTTGAAATATACCTCCTTTTTGAATTTTATAGGAGGAAACTATGAAAGATTTTAACAAAGGTAAAAAAGGGCAAATATGCCAATTATTAGAGCCTTTAGGACAAAAGACTCAATGGATTAATCTTGAAGATATTATTATCTTCCCTAATGGTAAGCCTATTAAATTAGGCGATTATATTTATAATACTGAAAAAAGAACCTCTGAACTTGAACTTGAATTAACTAAAACTCAAGAAGATTTACTTGTTATGAAAACTATTAGTGAAAAACAAAATTCAAGTATTGAGGTCATGCTTAAAAAGTATGAGAAATTAGAAAATTCAGTAAATACATTATTATCTTTAAATAATAAAAATTAATTTTATGGAGGTTATTTAATTATTATGAATAGAGCTAAATTTTTATTATTATTTACTATAGCACAACTTATTTTTATTATGTTTATGATTATATCTTTAGGAACTGGTGTTTTTGCTGCTGAACCTAGCAATGCTGAAGCACCTATTCAAGAGGTTTTAGAATTAGAGGAAGATGAACCTAAGCAAGAAGTAGTAATTGAAGAAAATACACCTCAAGAAGAAGAACAGCCAAAAGAAGAGGCTGAAACAACTACAACAACTACTATAACTGAAGAAGAACTTATTTCAGATGCTGACAAAGAGAAAATCAATCAATTTGTTGATTTCATCTCTAAACTTAATAAAGATGAATTATTAGATTTATTAAACCAAGCTAAAAACTGGTTCATTGGTATTGGCATTGTTGGTGCTTTATCAATCATTACCTGCATTATTTCTTTAGTGGCTGCAATCGTTAAACTTCATAATGAAAAGATTAGAAATAGCCAATTAACTGAACAAGCAAAACAAGAACAAATTGACAATGCTAATAGACTTGAAAAGAAGTTTGATGACGGCAACAAAGAAATCAAAATGCTTTTATTAGAATTTGTTAATGGTCTTTCAGATGAAGATAAGAAACAAGTTGAAAGCAATACTGAATCAGTTAAAACTATGCTATTCGAAATCCTAAATAAAGATAAGAAAGAAGATTAATTAAGGAGGTGTCTTTAAACTATGTTTTTTAAAGATATTGACTCTTGGAGCAAAAAGAAATTAATTGCTATGACTGCAATTTTCGCATCTCTTTACTTTTTGGCTGCTACAGTTATTCCTATCTTTATTGTAGGTGCTAACTATAATCTTATTGGTAAAGGTGGTAGTTATAAATTAACTGCTGCAGGTATAATTGTTGTAATTATGATTCTTACTATTGGTCGTAAATCCGTTAATTGGATTACAAGCATAATGCCTCAAGAAACTCAAAAACAACAAATATTTAGATATTGTGTTGAAATGGTTTTTGCATTAATCGTTCCTTTAGTAGGATTCTGGGTTATCCAATTATTTAAGAAAAATGTAGAACTAGCTGCCAATACTGCTTCTTGGTGTGTTCTATCTTTTGTATTTGCTATTATTATTGATAATATTACTCTTAAAACTTTAAGGTATCAATGGCAATGCATTAATGAGGTAGGACATAAAGACAAGATAGAAAGAATACAAAAAGGTGCATCATCATCAAAGGAATAAGGGGTTAAATTCCCCTTTTCCTTTTTTATTTTAATCTAGGAGGACATTACACAAATGGAAGAACAACAAAAAAATAGGAAAATAGCCTTATATACGTTTTTAGAATTTACAGCTTTATTAATCCTTACTATGGTAGGTTCAATGTGGGATTGGGTAGATATGAGATTCAGTCTTTCAAGAATATCTACTGTTTCTTATTGGAACGATGTAGCAATCCAAACTGTTATGTATTCATGTGCTTTAGTTCTTGGTAACCTATTGAAACTAGAAAAACTTGAATTGAAATCACCTGAATACTATGATTTATTAAATTCTTATAGAGAAGATTATCTTAAACCTTATAAGGATGATTTATTTGTTGATTATATTTTTAAGATTCTTAATCCAAGCATTAAGAAGAAATTTTTAAGAAAGAAATACGAGAATAAATTAGCTCGTTTAGAAAAATTTAGTAGAGATTCATACCAATTAGAGTATGACAAAGTAGAAGAACACCTTTTAACTGGTGGAGATATTAAAGACTATTATTTCAAAAATAGATTTACAAAACATTATTATTTTAGAAGAAAAGAACTTGAATTATTAAAAAGTGATGAATATATAGAAAAGCATTGGCAATCAATGTATGTTAATTATCCAAA
>AUXO017876242.1_pt1 | contig 11095 bp, 10 predicted proteins | sample 768731 | NCBI WGS metagenome assembly AUXO01 (sample SAMN02715735, study PRJNA202380) | gut metagenome | biome: sheep rumen | host: Ovis aries | place: New Zealand: Palmerston North
TTGACAAAATAACGCATATGTGTTATAATATTCTCATAAATTTACACAAGAAAGGCGGAAAAAACATGCCCCCACAGAACACTCCTGAAGCGGAAGACAGCTCCCCAAAACCACGCAAGAAATCTCTGAGAGAAACTGTATTACCCCCTAATCATCAAGCCGTTGTAGATGCATTACATATTCTTTTTCCAGCATTGCAGACATATCTCCAGGAAAAAATGAATATTGCCTATGACGCAACAGAATGCATAAAAAGACTCACAGATGTACTTTCTGATACTGCTCTGACTAATTTTCAAAAAAACGGATGGAAAGCCATTGATCTATATCATTGTCTCAAAATTGTTGACAGAAATTCCTATATGCTTCAAACAAAAGCAGATTGGGAGGAAAATGCCATTTGTTACATTGGCAGAATGATGTATTATCGAAATTTATACATTGGTCATTTTGCCATTGCATCCAATCCAGATGATGAAAAATTAAGCATTATTCTCCGGGAAATTGCAACATTCTGTCATCCGATTGATAAGAAAAAAGAAAAGAAAATTCTTTCTATGATTCCCAAAAAGAAAGAGGCTTCTGAAAGCCTGCTTTGTACCCTGAAAGATTATTTTACTGTCAGCAAAGAGATTGATTTTTCTGTTGCATTTACAGAAGAACGTTCTTTTGATGTGACCTGTTTCTGTGTCAAGCAGAATAAAATGCTTCCGGATGAAAATTATATTATTTTCTATAATCATCTCAATTCCCCGGAAAATGAAATTCAGCTGACAATTAATCCCTCTGAAACTTTGACGGTTTTCCGTCTGAAATTACGGACTTTGCCTGAAGAAATCCGGCGGCTGATTTTCACAGTCACCATCAGCACCGCAGCAAAACAGAATATGACAGAATTATCAGATTGTCATTTTACCATCACACAGCAGGAGAAACCTGCATTGACGTTCCGAATTTCCGGCATGAGATTCCGACCGGAGCATACTGCCGCCATTATTGCGGAAATTTACAGAGAAGAAGATAATATTTGGAAACTTAGCATTCCTGTCTGTGGAATGCACAGCACACTGGAGGAATTAATCAATCAGTACGGCGGTTCGGTCATTGACTGAATCAAAAAAGCACCGCTCGTTTCCGGGCGGTGTTGTTTTTCATTTCGGCTGGATCACGGCATATCCTTCATCTGCTCGCTGATATACAACGTTGATACTTCCGGTTGCCGCATCTTCAAACATAAAGAAACTATGTCCCAGCTGATTCATCTGAATAATTGCCTCTTCCGCAGTCATGGGGCGCATTTCAAATTGTTTGTAACGAATGACACTGATGTCAGATTCTTCTACAATATCCTCAAAATCCTGTTTGAATGCATTATCTTTCAGCCGTTTTTCAAGCCGTGTTTTGTTCTTGCGGATCTGACGGATAATCTTATCAATTGCGGCATCAAGCGCATCATTTTTATCCACAGCGGACTGTTCAGCACGATAGAGCATCTGATTATAACGGACAGTCAATTCCAGAACGATCTGATTTTTCTGTTCTGTCAGCATTACTTTTGCTTCTGCTTCTTCGCCAAAAAACTTGTCAAGTTTTGTATCAAGACGTTTTTGAGCATAATCAGTGAAAGCCTGGGATACCTGCATTTTTTTTGCATTTACAGTTACTTTCAAAAAAATTCCTCCTTCCGGCAACTCTTGCATCAATACAAGAGGGGCGGGTTTTATGATGCTTTCATTATAGCACAGTATCTAAAAAAAGTCAAGCCTTTTTACAGAATTTTATCAAAAATTCTGAAAGACATGTGGTAATTTCGGGAAAATTAAAAAATCCAGTTGCAAGGAATTGAAAAATATACTATAATAAAATCAAGTTCCGAAAGAAAGGGTGAATTTACTTGGAATGGGTAAAAGAATTATGGACAATGCTTTCCGGGCTGCAAATTCCGGATTTAGTTTTAAGTGCGGCGGCGGTTGTGATTCTGGATTTATTTGCAGTACATATTATTTTAGCAGCAGGCCAAGAAGCGGCACTTTGCGGAAAACGCTGGCAGAAAGTCAGCGATGATATGGAGCTTTGCAGAAAAGTCGGGGAAGAGATGCATCATTATCCGCTGGAAGCAGATGAAATATTGCTTGGCCGACACACTTCGGCAGATATTCGGCTGAATCATCCATCTGTTTCCAGATATCATGCTGTCATGACTGTAACAGGGAAAAAATGGAGTATTACAGATCTAAATTCCCGAAGTGGTATTTATGTCAATGACAAAAAAATCCGTCAGCAGAAAAAGCTTTCTGTTGGGGATTGCATTCAGCTGGGAGAAATCCGGTTATATCTGCAAAGACAGATGCATGAAACAGAAGAAGAAAATGAAAACTAGCTCAGAAAGGAGAATTTTATGTATCAGAATAAATTATCTTATTCCCGTGTTGTGCTGATGCTGTTTCTGACACATATTTCTATGCTGGTAATTGTCTTTATCCGTGGAAGCATTACCAGTGCAGGGGCATTCCTGAAACTGGCCGGGGCAGTGATCGGGCTGGATGTGGGTTACCTTCTGCTGACACTTGCATATGAACAAATGACTTATACTCTGGATTTTATGCTATTAGCTTTATTAAATATCAGCTTAATTTTTCAGTCTTGTTTTGGGAGCATTGGCCTGTCTGTCAAGCATCTGATTTCCTGTGTGATGTGCCTGGCGGCTTGTGAGGCCGGATTTTTACTGACCAGAAATCATGAATGGATCAGGAAACAAAAAGGTTGGATTTATGCGCTGATTGTATTATTATTCATCTTGATTATATTTTTCACAGATAATCAAAAAAAATGGATTACTTTCGGGAGTTTTTCCATACAGCCGTCTGAATTTATAAAGCCCTGTTATATTCTGGTATGTGCGGCATCTATTGTAGAACTGCATGAAAAAATCAAGATCTTATTTTTCTGGGTTTCCAAAGATACACTGATTTTATCTGGTGTAACGATCATGATTTTTGCGTTGCAATGGTGGTGTCATGATCTGGGAAGTCTGCCGACTTTTGCGGCTATTTTCGTATGTGCTTTATTCTGTCGGCTATGCTATCCGAAGGCAAAAATTTCAAAGCGTTTGATTGCCATAATGTGTATTGCTGGCATAGGTATTTTATCAGCGGCCTGGTCATTTGCGCCGGAATATGTACAAAAGCGTTTGCATGTAGATATCTGGGCGGATCGTTATGGAGACGGCTATCAGCAGTGTGAAGCATTAATTGGCATCGCAAAAGGCGGCTGGCTTGGTGTGGGGGCAGGAAACGGCGCACTTTGTCATATCTTTGCACATGAATCGGATATTGTCTTTGCAACAATATGTGAAGAATGGGGCTTGCTATTTGCCCTTTTGACTGTCATGCTGATTTTGATTATGCTAATGACAGTACTCATGAATCCGCCGAAAAGCTATTATCACGCAACCATGACCGCAGGGGTGACAGCGGCATTTCTGGCGCAGATGGGATTAAATATTTTTGGTTCTTGTGCGCTGATTCCATTCACAGGGGTGACACTGCCATTTCTTTCACAGGGCGGAAGTTCTATGATCACATGCGGTTTTCTGGTAGGGATGCTAAAAGCGGGACAATCTCCGCTATTCCGGCATAAAGCTCCGCCGAAAAAGACGGCAAAGAAGGTGACAACATGAAAAGTATTCAAAGAGTACAGCATCTGATCAGCGCAATGCTGCTGATTTTTCTGGGTGTATTTGCCTTTCTGGTGTATAAACTTCAGACAGAAGCCGGATTTTATATTTCCAATGCTTCTAAAATATCCCTTGGCTGTGTCTATGACCGGAACGGAGATGTTTTATTTGATCCGGATGCAGATGCACAGATTTATGGCAATGATTATTTTATAGATATTGGCAATCTGATCGGAGATGCTTCCCGACAGATGAGTAATACTCTTGTTGCGCAAAATATGGGTGATCTTGCAAAATTCAGCTTTATGCTTGGGGAACAGGAAAACGGACAATCCGCCATTTATTGCACACTGGATCATAAAGTCAATCGAAAAGTTTATGATGCATTCGGCAATAAAAATGGCTGTGCTGTTGCCTATAATTATCTGACAGGTGAAATTTATATCTGTCTGAGCAAGCCAAGCGTTAATATTTTAAATCACTATGATGATCTGGATACATTAGAAAATGGAAGTTTGCTGTGCAAAGTATTTCTTCCAGCAGTTCCGGGATCTACGCAGAAGATTGCAACTAGTATTGCGGCATTGGAAAGCATGGGCTATGATCAAGTAATGCAGAAACAATTCAGCTGTTCGGGAATTTATACAAATCAGGACGGGAAAGACATCAAATGTCATAAATCTTCCGGGCATGGAATGCAGAATCTAACACAGGCATTTGCAAACAGTTGCAATCCATTTTTTGCACAGCTAGTAGAAGATCCGGAATTTCCTCTGGAAGATATTCAGCGAACATATGAAAAAATGGGATTTCTGGTCAATAACGAAGGCACTCAGAAATATCTTGATATTAATGGCATTTCTGCTTTCACAGCATCGACATATCTGAAATCTAAAACGGATTTCAATACACAATGGGGATGTATGGGACAGGGTGAAACGCTTGTGAGTCCTTTGCAAATCATGTTATGGCAGAGTGCCATTGCAAATATGACAGGAAAAACAACATATCCATATCTGATTGATCATACTATCAAAGTCAATGGGGCTGTTGCTAATCCAGCCGAAACGAAATACAGCAGTCAGCAGTTTACACCAGAAACAGCACAATATATGAAAGAGATCATGCTGGATAATGGACGAAATCATTATCAAACTTTATGCCAGTTTGGGGATGTTGGTGTAAAAAGCGGAACGGCACAAATCGGCAATGCAAAAACAGAAAATTCTTTATTGACAGGATTTGTAGACAATCCTGAATTTCCAATTGCTTTCTGCATTGAAATTGAAAATCGCATCAGTGGCGATGTCAGCACAACGGACATCACAGGGACATTGCTCCGCACACTGCATGAAGCACTTTATCAAGAATAATCAGGGGGCTTCTTATCATGAATCAATCAAAAAAGCAGTATTACGGCATTGATCTGACAAAATTCATCTGTTCGATTCTCGTAGTTATGATTCATTTTCAGCCGACAGGCACAGCACAGATCAATCACTGGATTCAGAACTGTTTTGCACGAATTGCTGTTCCTTTTTTCTTTCTTTCATCCGGATTTTTTCTATATAAAAAATCATCTCCGGAACATTTTGAAATACAGACCACTTTCAGCTATATCAAAAAATTGATCAGATTATATCTGATCTGGTCAGTGATTTATCTTCCTTTGACATATCTGAAATATTATCATGGCGATGGGAAGCCGTTACTGCATCATATCATAGATTATTGCAGAAGATTGCTTTTTACAGGAACATATTTTCATTTTTGGTATTTTCCTGCGCTCTGTCTGGCGGTTCTGCTGGTTTCGGGACTGCTGACAGGAAAAGCAAAGCCGTTTCAGATTTTTGGAATTTCCATTATTTTTTATCTCATTGGCCTAGCAGGGCAAAGCTATTATGGCCTAGTGCGTCCGCTGTTGAATGATGCGCCTGATTTGCTTAATTTTCTGAAAATTCTCCGGAATATCGCCGAAACAACCAGAAACGGCCTGCATGATGGTTTTCTTTTTGTTGCTGGGGGAATGCTGTGCGCTTACGGAAAAATCCGGATTTCAGCACGGAAATCCTGCATCCTGTTTGTGATTTCTATGCTGCTGTTTGCAGGAGAATTTCTGCTGATCCAGCGACTTCATTGGGCTTATGCAAATGACATGTATCTTTTTTTGATACCCACATGTATTTTTCTTTTCTTATGGGTATCACAGATCATGCTTCCTGAAAGCGGCATTTACAAACAGCTAAGAATTATGAGTTCACTTGTTTATTATCTGCATTTATTCATTGGCGCAGGCATTTCGATGATTTACCAGAAAATTCATATCACAAATGACACGGTCAAATTTTTATCTGTTCTGGCCGGAACGCTGTTTTTCTCATGGCTGATAACAAATCTGTCACAGAAAGAAAAATGCAAGAAGCTCTGCATTTTATACACAGGCTGATAAAAACCTGTTTCTGAAATTTCAGAAACAGGTTTTTTTGCTTTTCTCCATAAATTTGATTGTCCAAAACGTATAATATTCAGAATCAGATTTGTGCAGATAACTGAAATTTGCAGCTGACTGTAATATTTATGATTCGAAATGCACTAATTAGTAAAACCATTCAGAAAGGAACAGGCTTATGACCATCTTATTTTTTCTATTTATTATTATTGCTGTCATGAGCGGCCTGGGTGCTGCTTTTTGGCATGTATCTGAATCTGAAAATCAGGAAAAAAAAGAAAATGAAAAAAATATGCATATCCTATCTGCGATTGTTTTAGTGGCTGGTGTGGCATTACTCATAGCCCCTATTATTATGATAATATTCCATTCAACGATTTAAGGAGTGTGATCTTATGGATCAAATTTTCAATCCATTTTTGCCTTTACATGAATATATTGCAGACGGAGAACCTCATATTTTTGGCAATAGAGTTTATTTATTCGGTTCACATGACAAAGAAGGCGGGGAAACGTTTTGTATGCTGGATTATGCCGTCTATTCTGCAAATATCAATGATCTAAAACATTGGCATTATGAAGGAATCATTTATCATGCATCCCAAGATGCATTTTATAGTGAAGAACGTTCTTATATGTATGCCCCTGATGTTGTACAGGGCAATGATGGCAGATTTTATTTATATTACTGCCTGTCGGGAAAATATGGGATTGGCGGATACAGCGGTGTGATCAGCGTGGCCGTCTGTGATACCCCTGCCGGAAAATATCAATATTTGGGCTATGTCCGCAATGCTGACGGATCGCCGATGAAAAAATATATCTGCTTTGATCCTGCTGTGATCAATGATAATGGCGTGATTCGCTTATATTACGGCACACAATACCCTTATGAAGAAGAAACGGACTTCCGGAATGATCCTGAATTGATCCGCAAAGAATGCGAAATGTTTGGCAAATCAGAAGAGGAAATTTTGAATACTCCTGACAGCGTCATGGGTGCGGTCATGTGTGTTCTGGAAAATGATATGCTGACGGTCAAAGAACCCTCAAAGCATATTATTCCCTATGCCGTAAAGCATACGGATTTTGAAGCACATCCATTTTTTGAAGCTTCCTCTATCCGGAAAATTGACCAGAAATATTATTTTATTTATTCTTCTATGCAGAATCATGAATTATGCTATGCCATAAGCAATGCGCCAGATCATGATTTTCATTATGGCGGTGTCATCATTTCCAATGGTGATATTGGTCTGCATGGCCGAGCCCCTGAAGATCGGCTTAATATGACAGGTACAAATCATGGCAGTTTGATTTGTATCCGGGGACAATGGTATATTTTCTATCATCGTTTGACGCATAAATCTGATTACAGTCGTCAGGCATGTGCCGAACGCATTGAAATTCTTCCAGATGGAAGTATTCCACAAGTTGGGGTTACTTCCTGCGGATTGAATGGAGAACCACTCCGAGCAGAAGGGATTTATCCGGCTGTGATCGCCTGTCACATCACAAACGGCCACATGCCTCACGGATCAAATCAGATTTTTACAGAACATTTTCCACATGTGGCACATGAGGAGAATCAGCGTTTTATTGCTGAAATTTCTGACGGCACATTGATTGGCTATCAATATTTTCATTTTCCGGATCATATCACATGCAGTTTGAAATATCAATCCACAGGGGAAGGCTGTTTCCGTGTCTATACAGATTTGCAAAAAAAGCAGTACTGCGGAGAATTTCCGATCTCTATCAATTCAGACTGGACAGAAACACAGGCCGCACTTACCATGCTCTCCGGGAACAGATCTTTTTATCTGGAATATATCGGCACAGGAGAATGCAAACTTTTGGAAATTTCTTTTTTACCTGAAAAGCAGGAAATAAAAATCAAGAATCTGCCAGGATTTTTTACAGCATTATCGGCCGTCGGGATTGCCTTTTTCTTTCTGGCTGTCATGTCCTTTGCCGGAAACATGATGCATCAATTATCAGAACAAAAAACGCTGGAATCCACTGCACCGACATCGGAAAGCCTTTATTTTCCGCCAACGGTGACAGAGACAGAATCTTATCACAGGCCAAAGCAGACCATCACAGAACCCACTGCCAATAAAATTTATGAATCCGGAAGTTATGAAGTTGGCAAAGATCTGCCGGCTGGGCTGTATCTGGCAAAAAGCAATACTAGTTTCGGCTATGGAGATTTCTATTTTGGAATTTATAATCAACCTTATCAGGAAGGCGCAGACACCGAAAAAATCGGCGGCGGCTGGTATCAGAATTTTGGCTTTTTTGAACTCGAAAACGGGCAATATATTCATTTTGCGCATTCTGATTTATATCCTGCTGACAGCATCACAGAAAATCCTGATCCCTGGAAGTCAAGCGGTATGTTTCGGGTTGGCATTGATATAAAGCCGGGAACTTATATTTTAACAGCAGATCAAGAATATGATGGGACATATTCTGTCTATCCGGATGCAAAAGTCAATTCTCAGCCGATTATAGAGGAAAATTATATTGGCAGTAATGATCATATTGCTATCACGATTCATAAAGGCGAATTATTAAAAACCAGTTTCTGCACCATCACAGATGGCGGCACGGCACAGCAGGAAAACGGCATTCCGGCTGGCAGCTATCTGATTGGAAAAGATCTGCCGGCCGGGCTGTATCTGGCATTCACGGCAGGAAATCCGGAAGAAAATCCTTCTTTCCAGCTGGATGTTTATGATTCGCCGGAAAAGAAGAATATTCTCATTGGCGGATGGTCTCAAACCTGCCGCTATGTTGATTTGGAAGATGGGCAATATCTTGTATTTTCAGATGCTATTCTCTATGATGAATCGCATTTTCCTATATTAGATCCTTATGCTTACAGTGGTATGTTTCAAATTGGCCGGGATCTGCCGAAAGGGGTGCATTCTGTATTTTCTTCTGCATCCGGTATGATTGTGATCTATGACAGTGTAGGCAAAGAAGCCGCCGCCCTGTCTTCTGAGAGCATGACAAAAGAATATACAATTATTGATCTTGATCTGGAGCAAGGAAAATTTATCCAGCTTCGAAACTGTCATCTTGCCCGTTGATTATTTCACAAAGCCCAGAATAAACGGCAAAATTTGCTGATAGCTTACAGCCAGATTCATATTTTCCCCATGGATCACATGTGCGGTATTAATGCCGATCACTTCCCCGTATGTATTCAGCAAAGCACCTCCGCAGCTGCCATTTGAGACAGCTGCCGTATGCTGAATAAAATGCTGATTTTCAATCTGTCGGAAACCGGAAATAATCCCATCAGAAACAGAATTTAAAAATCCCATAGGGCTACCGATTGCAACCACTTTCTGACCCCGGACAAGTTCTGACCGGCCGTCAAAAATCCGGAGCGGTTCTAATTTCCGCTCGATCTGAATTACAGCCAGATCAAACAATGTATGATATTTCAAAATCTGAAAAGATGGATAAATTTTATCATCATGTTCAAGCCGTGCGGCGTAAACTCTGCCATCATTGACAACATGCAGATTAGTTAAAATATATCCATCTGTACTGATAGCGATGCCTGAGCCGCTTCCGACAAATTCGCCGCTTTTGTCATAGATTCCTAACATTACGACAGATTTCGCTAATTTGGCCAATTCTTCATAACTATATTCTTTCCGCTCATTGGAAGAAGGCCGGGGCTGTGGTTTTGGTTTGGGTACAGATTTCCGTCCCGGATGCACAGTATTAATCTTATGACGATAATCAGGAATCTGCATCACTTGGGGCTTTCCGAGTGTGAGTAATTTTGATACATTCAGATAGGCTTGTGCAATTTGTAAATCTCCTTCCGGAAGCAGGAGCATAATATCAATTCCCTTGAGGAAAGCCAGATAACAGAATAAATATTCTTTATAGCCGATTTTTCCGGAACATACTAATTTTTTTCTTCTGTCTGTGCCGGACGGGAAGCCATTGAGATAATATTCTTCCCAAAACAGCAATGAAATGATCAAATTTTTTTCAATTGTCTGATTAGCATTCGGCATGATGGTTTTCCAGAGCATCAAAACTTTCTGAAGATCAGAATCAGGCTGTTTTTGCTGATACTCTGCGATTTTCTTCGGATCTGTCAGTTTTTCAAAGCCTGTGATTCTTTTATAATATGCCTGAATAGAAAGCAATGCATCCATTCCGGCCAATTCCTGCAAATAATGCGGCGAAACGCCTACAGCCCTGAAAAAGCAGGCATCTCCCTGCTGTGTGATAAAATTTTGCATGAAAATTCCCCCATTTCTGTATTTATTATAGCATAATCTGAAAAGACTGTCAACAGAAAGCCTTTTTAATTTCTTGACAAACTTATCAAAATATGATATACTGAAAGAAAATCTTAATTCTGAAAGGAAATTTCTATTATGGCCAAAGAAGATTTTAATTATCTCTGGAAAGATCGCAAACGGACATTTTTAGGCCTTCCGTGGTCTTTTACAGTATATTATCTGACAGAAACAAAACTGATCTGTCGAACAGGCTTTTTTAACATCATTGAAGACGAAATTGATTTATATAAAATCACTGACAAGCGTCTGCTTCTGCCATTAGGTCAAAGAATATTCGGGTGTGGAACGATTCATATTTCAAGCCGGGATGTGACCCGTCCGGAAATGGATATTGCTTGTATTAAAAAGCCCCGTGAACTCATGAATTTATTAGATCAGCATGTAAATGCCGCCCGTGACAAATACGGAACACGGGGGCGTGATCTGTATGGCACGCCGCCAGCACCGCAGCATTATCAGGATGATCATGATTATGATATTGACGATGATGATGAATAAATCAAGAAAGGACGGTTTTGTATGGATGTTACTGCAATGCTCCCGAAAGAGGCAGGCTTGGAAAGCCTGATCACAGAAAAAAAAACCTGTTGGGAGCGGCTTCAAGAAGAAAAGAGACCCATTTTTATTTAT
>AUXO013310721.1_pt1 | contig 11094 bp, 12 predicted proteins | sample 768731 | NCBI WGS metagenome assembly AUXO01 (sample SAMN02715735, study PRJNA202380) | gut metagenome | biome: sheep rumen | host: Ovis aries | place: New Zealand: Palmerston North
CGTAAAACCGCAAAACTTACTGCCGCACAAAATAAAGAAGCTAAAGAAAATTTTGTAGATTGTATTGGTAATATGGTTGTTTTATGTGAAAAAGAAGGATTTGTACCAAGATATGATACTTCTAGTCCACAAGATAAAATAGACAAAGCTTTACAAGATATGAATAATTTTACTCAAACTTTTGCAAAGCAAAATCTTGGTCTTAGTCAGCAAATTGAGATGTATCTTAAGCGTATTGAAATCCAAAATCAACAAAGTCAAGAAGATGATGAAAAAGAATATAGTGAAGATGATTTTGTTGAATATTATGATACAATAGAAAAAGAATCCGCTTTAGACCAAGCCATTGAAGAAGGTGAGTTTTTGTAATGGCATTGCAAGATTTAATGAAACTTTCTTCCGAAAGAAATAAAAAAATAGGTTTGTCAGAAGAAAGATTGACAGCTATTATTCCAATATTTAGACAATATATTGCATTTTGGCGGGAATATCCTGACTTATTTGTAGATCAAGTGCTTGTTGGAGATAATCCTGAAAACTTTCATTTCTACACATATCAAAGGATCTTCATTCGTGCTGCAATGCGTCATAAATACTTCTATGCTACATTTAGTCGTGCATTTAGTAAATCTTTTTTATCCGTCTTAGTAATGTGTATAAGAGCAATACTTTATCCGGGTGCAGATTTATTTGTAAGTGCGGCCGGAAAAGAGCAGTCAGGGTCTATTCTTAGTGAAAAAGTACTTTTACTGTGTAGCTTGATACCCGGATTGAAAAACGAGATTAACTGGGATAGAGGTAAGTCAAAAACTGGTAAAGATGATGTTAATTTTATATTTCACAATGGAAGTAGATTATCGGTTTTAGCAGCAAGTGAACGTTCAAGAGGTATGCGTAAAACAGCGGGAATACTTGAAGAATGTGCTTCTATGGATGGTGATATACTTTCTTCAGTTCTCTTACCAACGATGTGTGTTAATAGACGTTTACCCAATGGTGAATTTGACCCTAATGAAGTTATTAATAAGGCTCAGTTGTATATCACTACCGCAGGCTATATGAATACCTATGCTTACGAGAAGTTAGTCGAGATATTTATTAGACAATTACTTGAACCAGATATAGCTATGATTATGGGTGGAACTTGGAAGATACCCGTATATGAAGGCTTACAAGATAAAAATTTCATAGAAGAGTTAAAAATAAGTGGAACTTATAATGAAGCAACGTTTGACCGAGAATTCAATTCAATCTGGGGAGGAGATGCAGAGAATGCTTTCTTCTCAACCGAAGTATTTGATCGTCATAGAGTATTACAGCAAGCAGAATGGGAAGCATCTGCCCGCTCAAAAAATTCTTATTATATTTTAGGAATAGATGTTGGTCGTTTCGGGTGTACATCTGAGGTCTGCGTCTTAAAAATTAACCCACAACCGCAAGGAGCATCTTTGAAGTCTCTTGTTAATTTATATTCTTTTGAAGAAGAAGATTTTGAAGCGCAAGCAATTAAAATCAAGAAACTCTTTTATAAATATAAATGCCGCATTGCAGTAATAGATGGTAACGGATTAGGTGCAGGTTTAGTAGACTTTATGATTAAATCACAGATAGACCCAGAAACTGGAGATACTTTACCACCTTTTGGTGTAGAAAATGATGATGAAGGTCGTTATAAAAAATACCGTACTCCAGATACAGAAATGGATGCTATGTATATTGTAAAAGCTAATGCTAATATGAATACTGAAATTTATACTTATATACAAACAACTCTGTCAAGTGGAAAGTTAAAACTTCTTATATCATATTCTGATGCAAAAACCAAATTGATGTCTACTAAAGTAGGACAACAAATGGAAACATCAGCCCGCGAAGCAAGATTAGTACCATATAGATTAACTGATATATTAAAAGACCAAATGGCTAATCTCGTAAGTGAAAATGAAGGCGTTAATATTATTCTTAAACAATCAAGTAAAAAGATACCTAAAGATAGATTTTCAGCTCTTGGTTATGGTTTATATTATATTAAACTTGAAGAAGATAGAAAACGTAAAAGAAAAGGTGTCGGCATAGGGAAACTTATGTTTTTCTCTTAATTTTTTTGGTCAAAAGTGATTAAGTGATATAAAGTAAAAATAATAATATATAAAGAATAATTTTTGGAGTAATAGGAGGTGAGTGAGAAGTGAGGGCATCAAGATTTGAAATTAAAGTTGAAGATATTTTAACTACAGCGGGATTGACGTTTAAAGAGGAATATAGCTTCCCAGACTTAATAGGTAATAAAGGTTGGCCTTTACGGTAGATAGGTTTGACTTTGCTGTATTTGATGATGATGGAGAGTTGGATTTCTTGATTGAATGTAACGGAATCCAACATTATATTGCAAAAAGTAAATTTGGTGGTCCAGCTGGTCTCGCTCAACAAAAACATTATGATACAATGAAAAGAGAATATTGTAAAAAACATAATATTCCTTTAGTTATAATTCCTTATTGGGATGAAGCGAAAGTTAATTTAGATTATATTTTACGTTTCGCTGGCTATTAATACTTAAAAAAGGTAGGTGAGAGTTCAAAGTGAATAAATTTTTTAAGCTGCGCGGCTTAGTTATTGATCCAGATACTGGGGTAACAACCACGGACCCAATCCTGCCGCAAGACTATGCACAAATACGTGATTTTAAAAAATTAAAAATAGGAAAAAGCGTTTATCAAGATCCTGTTTTATCTCTTGATTATATGGGTGATTTACATGCAGTTAATCCTCGTTGCGCAGATAAAAGAGCAGTTCTTCAGGCAATACATACATTAGATTATGAAATGATGCGTGAAATATCAGATTTCTTTTATACAACTAGTGGTATTTATGCTCGTTTATGTAAATATATGGCTTATCTTTATCGTTATGATTGGCTTATTACACCATATAATAATGAAGATGTAGAAAATGCTAATCCAGATAAAGTATTGTCACAATTTTATAAAGCACTTACTTTTATGGATGAATTTGGCGTTAAAAAGTATTTATCAGAAGTTGCTCTTAAAGTTGTACGATATGGTGCTTATTATGGATATAAACTTTGGATAGGCGGAAAGTGCTATATACAAGAGCTTCCTATAAAATATTGTAGGTCTCGTTTTAATGGTCCTAACCGAATGCCGCTTGTTGAATTTAATATGAAATTCTTTGATGATATGTTTAGAGATCCTCAACAAAGAATGAAAATGTTGAAGATATTCCCAGAAGAATTTGCAAAGGGATATGTAATGTACAAGAAGAATCAGCTTCCGCCGCAGTTTCAAGGAGATTCAAAAGGTTGGTATTTGCTAGACCCAAAATTTGCTTTTAAATTTAATCTTAACGGGGAAGACTTTCCCGCTTTTATTGCGGTTATTCCTTATATTATAGATTTAGATAATGCACAAGGAGTAGATAGACAAAGAATGGAACAACAGATACTTAAAATTCTTATTCAGAAAATGCCTATTGATAAGAATGGTGATATGGTATTTGACCCCGATGAAGCCCTTGAAATGCATAAAAATGCAGTTGCCATGGTTGGTAATGCTCTTGGCATAGAGATATTAACAACTTATGCGGACGTTGATGTAGAAGATATGGCAGATGATACATCAACTACAACAGATGAACTTGAAAAAGTAGAACGTGCTATTTTTAATGAAGCGGGCGTTCCGCAAATGGTGTTTAATACAGATGGTAATATTGCTCTTGAAAAAAGTATACTTAATGATGAAGCGGGAATGTTTAATCTCGTTTTACAATTTGAAAATTTTCTTAATAGCTTATTAGAACCTTTTAATCAAAAGCCAAAGAAAGTAATATATAAGCTACAAATGCTTCCTACTACTATTTATAATTATAAAGAAGTAGCAGAAAAATATAGTGCTTTAACTAAAATAGGTTATTCTAAAATGTTACCAGCTATTGCGCTCGGACAATCACAAAGCTCTATTTTGGCTAATGCATATTTTGAAAATGAATTATTACAATTACAGAATGTATTTATTCCTCCGCTTAGTTCTAACGTTATGAATGCAGATGTTATTAACCCACCTAAAAATAGAAGTGGTGGAGCGAGTGTAAATACAGATGATAATACTGGTGGCCGCCCAGAAAAACCAAATGATCAAAAAGCGGAAAAAACAATACAAAATAGAGAGTCCATGAATTAACACAGTGGACTCTCTATAAAGTAAAATTTTTTGGTCAAAGTCGATTAAGTTAATTAGTTGATTTTTTATAAATATATAGATAATAAAATAAAGGAAGGAGATATATTTATGTTAAGACATCAGTCTATTGCAACTATAGACAAACCAGAATTTATTAATCTTCAACCTTTAGATAAATCTCCACTTATTTCTAAGTGTGATATTAAGGTTTTCTATCTTGGTGAAAACAGGAATAGGACTTTTATCAATAAAGATGTAGCAATAGAAATGGCTAAAACTCTACCTGGCTGTCCTATTGTAGGGTATTACAAAAAAGATGCTGAGGATTTTGGAGATCACGGTCATCGTGTTGTTATAGATGATGAGGGTGTTAAATTTGAAAACCTTACCACTCCTTATGGATTTGTTCCTACAGATGCAAAAGTTTGGTTCCAGAAATTTACTGAAACCACCCCAATTGGAGAACAAATAGAGCGCGAATATCTTATGACTGAAGGTTATCTTTGGACTGGACAGTTTAAAGAAGCGAAACAAGTTCTTGATGATGGTGGAAAAGGTCAGTCAATGGAATTAGGCGATGAAGTACAAGGAGAATGGTTTACTAAAGATAATGGTATTGACCTCTTTATTATTAATGATGCAGTTATTTCTAAGTTATGCATACTTGGAGATAATGTAGAACCTTGTTTTGAGGGGTCAAGTGTTACAAAAAGTTATTCCCGCATGGAAGATTTTGCAATGCAGCTTTATTCTATGATGGGCGAGCTTAAAGAAGCATTAAGTAAAGGAGGTCAAGAGACAATGAGTAATCAGGTTGATGAACCTAAGAAAGAGTTTACAGCTGAAACACCTATTGAAGAACCTGTAACAGAACCTACTGCTGATTTTACAGAAGAAGGTGCACAGAAAGTAGACCCAGAACCCACATCTGATTCTGAACCCGCTCAGGATTTTGAGAAAAAAGATGAAGATGAGGAAGATAAAAAAGATGACAACAAGTCTGATGATACAGAAGATACATCTGATGATGATAAAAAAGATGAAGATGATAAAAAGAAGTATCAGTTACTTGAAGAAGAGCTTACGGCACTTCGTTCTGAATATACAGCTCTTGAAGAAAAGTATAAGGAACTTGTTGAATATAAAAACCAAGCAGAAGCAAAAGAAAAAGATGAACTTATTGCAACATTCTATTTCTTAACTGATGAAGAAAAGGCAGAAGTTATTGCTCATAAAAATGAGTATAGCCTTGAACAGATTGAAGAAAAACTTTCTGTTATTGCAGTAAGGAATAAAGTTGATTTCTCACTTGGTAAAGATGAAGAAGAAAAAGAAAATATACCTGCGATGACATACAACTTGAACAGTGACATTGATGATTCTGTTCCTGCTTGGATTAAGTGTGCGCAGGGTTTTAAAGCTTAATAAAAAAGGAGGAAAATCACGATGGCACAAATTAGTAGAAAAGGTTACGGTCAGGTAGAACCTAACCATCTGTCAGCGCAGCACACAGGTCAAATATACGCTCAGCTTCCTTGCGCAGACAGTATTACCATTCTTGAAAATGGTCAATTCATGAAATATGATTATGCTAATGGTGAATGTAATTTCACTGGCGACGGAGAATGGCTTCTTGTCATGAATGAAATTAAAAATTATGATGAAAGATATCAGGGTCTTAAAGATTTTGCTTATAGAGTAGAAGACTTTACTCCTGGTGATGCAACAATTACACACGAAGGTATTGGTCCTTTCTCGGGTGCAATGTATCCCCGCCTTTTAAAGACAAATGTTGATGATATTTTTACAACCAATACTTTTGGTAGTAATAACACAAGTAGAACGGCAACAGTTCAAGGTATTGCTCTTGTAAAAGGTAACTTCCTAAAAGTAGGAACTAATGGTTTTCTTGAAACAACTACAGCAACAACTTATGCTGCTGCTGTTACAGAAGTTGCAGGTCAGCCTTTATTTAAAGTAGTTAAAGTTTATACAATGCCTGACGGTCAGCCTGGCGTTAAACTTCAAAGAGTAGCATAAGAAAAGGAGGTTAGAAAATTATGGCATTAGATAGAGATAATATTAAAGCGTTACTTTCTGCCTCTGTAAAGTCTCGTGACATATCAAAAAATTATTCATTTGAAGGTCAGACTCTTACTTATTCTCAAATTCAGCAGGCAGCAGCTGCACAACTTAAAGAAATTGCAGTTAATTATGAAACACTTCATGATAATAAAAGAAAAGCTTTTGCACTTATTGTTGAAGCTATTGAAGAAGTTCTTCCGCAGCGAGTTATTGACCAGTACGGTGATCTTGCAGAGGTAAGAACATATAGACAAGGTGATAGACCAATATTCTATCAGAGAATATCTACTAATTCTAAACTTCGTGCTCGTCAGTTTATTACTAAAGTTGGTCTTGCAGGCCGTTATGAAGTATTTAAACTTGATGGTAGAAGTTATGAAGTACAAACAAGTGCATTTGGTGGTGCTGTTCAGGTAGCTTTTGAAGAAGTACTTGATGGCCGCGTTACAATGGCTGATGTACTTGATATAGCTCTTGAAGCTCTTGATAGAGCACTCTATATTGAGATTGAGCGTGCACTTAGAGCTGCTACTACAGCTCTTCAGTCTTCTAACAAGAGAAGTCAGAATACATTTGTTGAAAAGGATTTCGATGAACTTTTAAGCATCGCTGATAGTTATGGTACAGGCAAATCTACTATTTATTGTACTTTTGAGTTTGCAGCTACCATGATTCCTAATGAGGGTTGGGTATCTGAAACCATGAAGAATGAAATGTGGAGCAATGGTTACCTTGGTAACTATAAAGGTCATAGAGTAGTTGTTCTTCGTCAGTCCTTTGAAGACGAAACCAATACTCTTAAAGTAATGGATCCTTCTCATGCTTACATTATTGCTGGCGGTGCTGAAAAACCTGTAAAGGTTGCTCTCGAAGGTCAGCTTCAAATGAGAACACATGATAATGATGATTGGTCTCAAGAAATTGAAATGTATAAAAAGATGGGCGTTGCTGCTGAATTCCAGAACAACATCTGTGTATATGTAAATACATCACTTAAGAGAACATTTAATTAATGCGGACTGAGGTGCTCTTCGCTGTGAAGAGCACCATTTCCCGCGGAGAAAAAGGAGATATAAATATGTTAAATAAAGAAACAATGGTAAAAATTACTAATAGAGATAATGGCTATGTAGGCTATACAATACCTGATGCAAATAGTCATTATGACATACATCGTTCTATGTCACCCGGTCAAACTATTGAAGTTCCTTTTGGTGAATTAGAAACATTAATGTATGTGGATGGTGGAGAATATATACTTAAAAATTTAGTCCGTATAGATTCAGATGAAGCTGTAAAACAATTACTTGGTACTGTTGAACCTGAATATCATTATTCAGCAGATGACGTTAAAAAGCTTCTTACATCTGGTTCTATTGATGAACTTAAAGATTGCCTTGATTTTGCGCCCGATGGTGTAATTGAATTAATTAAACAGATTGCTGTTGATATTAAGCTTGATAGCAAAGAAAAATGCAAAGCTATTACTAATGCAACAGAATTTGATGTTGAATCTGCTATTAAGTTTAATGAAATGGTAGCTCAGGCAGAGAAAGAAGCAGAAGAAAAGCCTTCTGGTATGCAGAAACTTAATGAAAGACGAGTTAAGCCAGAAGAAGAAACTCAAACAAAAAGTAGAAGAGTAGCTCCGCCCAAGTATGAAGTAATTAAGAAATAAGAGGAAAGGGGTGCGGGAATGACGTCCTTTTCTACAGTTATTCAAGCCTTTTTAGGAAAAATAACAGATGACATGTATTTGGAAATTACAAAAGAAGAGACAGAAAGTGCCGCACAAGATTTTATAGCTGGTGCATTGCCTTTCTTTGAATTTCCAAGAGTTGATATATATGATTATAATATGGAGAATAGCACGTTCAATATTGATTTAAGTAATGAAGAAGTCAATATTATAGCAACTTATATGGTTGTTGAATGGATTGGCCAACAATTGGCTTCTATCGAGCTTACCCGAATGAAGTACACTGGAACTGACTGGAAAATGACAAGCCAGGCCAATCATATGAACAAGCTTCTCTCCTTAAAAAACGATTATATTAAAGATGGTTTTCATCTTCAACGTGTTTATAAACGTCGTAGAAAAGAAGATGGCTCAGTTGCTTCTACAATAAGCGATTTACGTTTAGGAAGGAGCGTTCCATCATGAAAACTAAATATGATATAAATATAACTAATCAAGCAATAGTCGAAGAATTAAGACGACTTACTAATCAAATTTATAAACTTCTACCTACACGAGAAGAAAAAGGTGATTGGAAAAAATTGCTTGAAACTATAATACTTGAATTTATTGGAATGGATTGTTTATTACTCGGCATGCATGACAAGCTATTCCCGCTTATGTGTAAACTTGAAGCACTTAATGAATTAGGTGAAGAACTTAATTTTCTTACTTACCGTAAGACTATTTTTGAGTGTTTATCTCTTGTAGGAGATATGATAAATCATGTCGGGTTATGAAAGTTTAATAACAAGACTTAATTATTTTGGCGGAAATGCCGAGGGACGTATGGATGCAGATAAAGTTCGTAGTTTGCGTAAAGCTTTACTTTATTCATATCAAGCTGCAACTTGTGAGTTAGCAGATGGCCGCCTTTTTAGATGTCTTATCAATCCAGATAAAGATAAACCTGATTATGATAATAAAATCATTTCTATTCCATATGAAGATATTGAGTTATCTAAACCTATTGGTGGACAAACCACATTAGCTGGTCGTGAAACAATTGGAATGAAACCAGGTGATGTGTTTAAATGGGTTAAAACAAATACCTATTGGATAGTATATCTTGAACACAGAGAAGAGCGTGCTTATTTTAGAGCAGAAATTAGATTATGTGAAAAAGAAGTTACAATAGGAGAAAATACATATCATATTTATTGGAAGGGTCCAGATGAAACCACTATAAGGTGGAATCAGAAGAAAGACACGACATGGAATGATTTAAACTATGGTGCTGAATTTTTTATCACCGCAAATGAAGAAACACTTAATTATTTACATCGTTTTGCAAAAGTTAAGATTGATGGTCAAACATGGCAAGTAGCTATTGTTAATGCAGCAAGCGGTGATGGAATTATTAAAGTGTGTCTTGAAGAATATTTTAATGATTCAATTGGCGAAGCTCGTAAAGAAGAAAAAGAGCAAGAGCCAGTAGTAATTAACACAATTAGTCCCTCAATTGTTCGCCCATTAGATATTGTTACTTTTGTAGCAGAAGGGGCAGAGGATGGCGGAAAATGGACTATACCAAATGCTTATATAGAATTTATAAGTAAAACAGATAATACTATGACCGCAAAAATTAAAAGGACTAAACGTGGTGAGTTTACATTATTATATACTGTGGGAGATAAAGTGTATACTCAAGAAATTACAGTTGAACCATTTTGAGAGAAGGGAGTTTGACTTATGTTAGTTGATTTAACTAAACCGATTAAGTCTTCATTTTTATCTGTTGAGCGTGATTTTCGTATGATAATTGAAAAATTATTTGCAGATTATCCACAACACGCTAAAATATTAAAAAGACTTCTTGTTATTAATGAACCAGATTGTCTGGATAATATAACAAGTGAGGTTTATAAAAATGCAGAAAATATATCGGTAAGTGAATTAATACAAAAAGGATATATACGCTTTAATCCTAAAGTGAAATTTTATGAGCATGAGGAAGTTAAAAGTTATATTATATTAAGTATGGATAACTTTATAACCAATGCTAATAATCCTCAATTCCGCGATTGTACTGTATATTTTGATGTTATTTGTCATTCAGACTGTTGGGATATGGGAGACTTTAGAGAGCGTCCATTTTATATTATGGGTTATATAGATGGTTTACTTAATGAAGCACGCCTTTCGGGTATAGGTACATTTCAATTTGCAGGAGCAAATGAATTAGTGCTTGATGAAAATTTAAGCGGATATACGATGGGCTTTTTGGCAATCCATGGTACAGATGATACTTTACCAGATGATAAGTGGTTAAATGGCGCAAGAGCATAAATTTCAGGTTGATGAATTAACACTCCAAACGGGGCAGGCGGTTATGTTATCAAATCCGCCCTTAATAATGACTCAACCTACTTTATTTACTCTTGGATTGCTTGGTCAAACAAACTTTTATACTTCTGTTGTATTACTTGCTTATCCTAATAGAGCTGTTAAAACAAATATGGATGCAAATTTTCAGTTTACAGATTTTGATATGTTAATGCAAGTTATGCGGGCTGAAGATGATGCAAGTAAGGTTAATGCAAGTTTGGTTTTAACATTATTAACAATGATATTCCCACATTATGAAATTAAAATAGTTGGTAATATGATTTTATTTAATCAAAAAGAAAACAATTCCCAAGTAATAGTTAATTCAGAAAACTATGAGATAATTCGTCAAGCAATTATTCAAATTTTTAAATTAGATGAGATTGCAGGAAGCGATACAAGTATTAAAAAAGAAGATTCTCCCATGGTACAACGTATTAAAGAGAAGTTTAGAAAAAGACACGAAATACTTGCAAAAAAGAAATTAGGTAGTAAGATAGACATTTTATCTCGTCCTATGTCAATAGTTTCTGTTGGTATGGGAATTTCTTTTAATGAGATTAAACAATATACTATTTATCAATTATTTGATAATTATAAACGACTTCAATTAAAAAATGAGTTTGATTTATATATTAAACGAGCAACATCTTTTGGTGGAGTTAAGAAAAATGAAAAAGTAACAAACTGGCAGAAGGATTTAGATGAGCCTCCTGACAGTTAATATAAAGTTTAAAAAGGAGG
>AUXO015204053.1_pt1 | contig 11094 bp, 6 predicted proteins | sample 768731 | NCBI WGS metagenome assembly AUXO01 (sample SAMN02715735, study PRJNA202380) | gut metagenome | biome: sheep rumen | host: Ovis aries | place: New Zealand: Palmerston North
TCACGTACCCTTGTTCCTATCTTACTTAAAAAGAAAAAAGTTGATTGTATTGTCAACGCATCCTCATTAAGTGAGTAAAACGACACGCGTATTTCGTCATCTTCATAATTGGTGAGATTATAAAGCCATTTCGCAAATTCACTTACAAAACCCTTGTCAACAGTTTTTGCGCATCCAAATATCTCGTAAGGATAATCAATATACATGAAATCAGTAAGTTCCTTTTTGCTATTAAACTTAACATACTTTTTCAGTACATCTTCCTTATCGTCAATATTATCCAAGTCCAAACTGTTGTCGTAGTCTTTTTGGTAATATTTCAAAATCTGCTTCTTGATATTCCTAACAACGTCATTCAATTCAATACCAATAGTAATCATATAAAAAAAGTTAAATAATTATTCCATTTTTCTTTGCAAAGCATGGAAGACAAATCATCTTTCCATCTTCATCCTCAACCATATTTGTAACATATTCTTTCTTTATGGTTCTCTTGCATATTGGGCATACAACGTCTTTTTTAAGATTAAGTACACTATCAAGCGCTTCCTTACGTTCTTTGTACTTATATTTGTTGTACATATCCTCAGAGTAGAATTTGTCAGTAAGGTTTGTTTCCTTGTATTCTTCCCATAGGTACTCCAAATAATACTCGCCATTCCTTTTAATAACACCAATCAATGATGGACCGCTCAAATAAAACAGATGCATGTTAGGAAAATTATTCGTAGCATTATTTGTTACAAAAGACATGGACAATATTGAATCTGACAATTCACTTCTTTTAAAATATTCAGAAACGTTATTGCTTGTTGTGGCATTTTTCCTTAAGTCTGACAACATGTTAATAAACGGCATTGAAATACTATCATAAGGATTAGGATATTCACTAAAATGTATTGTAGTTGTAATCTTACCGTTTATATTCTTAACATCAATCCTTGTGGCAAATTTTTCAATTTTAAATCTGACAAATGGGTTTTTGTAAGCAATATCAAGAGTATATTTATTGTTCTTGCTGTCATAAGACTCGCTTAAAGCACTCAAAACTGAATTACAAAACATTTTGCATTCCATCGAAAATGAGTAATTATTGGCATCTATTGTCTTTTTTTGTTTCTTTACAGCAGTTCCATTTCCAATATACTCATAATCTCTTGACTCCTCTGCAACACGGTAAGTCCTATATCGCAACTCTTCAACTTCTTGCGTAACTTCGCCTTTTAACAAATGCTTTGCTACCCTTTTATCAGTCACGTTTTGATTTATTTCGGTGCCATTGTCACTCCCAATTCCGTTTCCAAAAATCTCATTGTTACCACCTTTCATTAAAAATGGTATACTATAATACAATTTTGTAAGCCAACGTTTAATTTTTGATGTATGTTTCATAAATTCTTTCCTCTACAGCGTGATTTAATGCAGAAAGCAATTTTGCAAATTCATTCCTTCTGTTATATGACTTTTCCATTTCAGGATCCATTCTCTGAAAAGCGGGATCATTACTTACTACAGCGTATGTGGTAAGAGTTTCAGCGTAATTCTTGCATATTGCATCAACAACATCCCTTAATTCAACCAACTTTTCAAAATCTAACTTCCAAATTTCTTCAAAATGCATCACTTCTTGTTTTTAACGTTAATCGGATAGTAATCCTTATATTTATTATTTGCATATTCACGGTTTTTGTACCAACTGTCTTTCAGTTTGCCAACAGAATTATGTGCAATCCTGATATTGGTCGTGACACCAATCTTAACCCCTTTCAGATAATTGTCAAGGCAAAATGTGATATCGTAAAAGTCAAACTTGTCAACATTTAAGTCAAACCCCGACTTTAGCCTATCCCTGCATACTGCAATGAAAAGCCCGTCAATCACACATACCTCTTCCAAATCCTTATCCAAAAGAGGTGAAAATGCAGTAAGCCAACTTTTTCCTTCACTTCTATGAAGAACCTGCCCGTATTTGTTAGGATAATTCCACCACGCTCCCATTTCATCAAATTGGGCAGAACCCGCAACACCTATTATTCCGTATTCAGGATTATCATTGAAAAGCCTCAATAACTCATTTCCCCACCCTTTTTTAAGAAACTCAATATCATCATGCATGAAGACAACCACGTTATCACTAACCTTGTCATATTTCAGCATATCGTCATAAATCTTGGTAAGACCGACTCCATCAGGATTAGATACGAACATAACATGCACAAAACATCCACAAGTATAATTTATGTTCTCAATGAGCATTTTTTTCTTATCCCCATCGCTTTCCCTTGAGCATACAACAACAGTTATGCTTTTTTCCATTTTTATAAAAAATAAAAAAAAGATACAGCAAATAAACACTTGCTGTATCTTCCAAAATAAAATATATGGATAAAATCATTTAATAACTTCCACAATCGAAAATATCCACATCAGCCTTAATTAAAATAGTACCACTTTCAGTTTGCTCATGTGCAAATGTTACATTAAATTCAGAATCCGATGTTTTTTCAGTTTCATCAAATTGATACGCTTTTGGTAATTCCAACACAACAGAATCGCCGCCATCCTTTGTAAAAGTTAAGGTATTGTTAGCAGTGTCAAATTCAGCATCATTAAACGCCTCTTTAACCCTATCATTCAGGTTATTCAACGCAGAAGATACTACAAGTTCATTATCTAACAAGGAATCTGAAATCATTTCTGTTGCCTCTGCAACACTTGTTGCTCCGCTAATTATAGCGTTGTCATAAGGAGCATATCCAAAATTTTCCTGTGAATCTGTTCCGCCTGTTGTGCTGCCACTTATCCCAACCGATTTCGCTATACTGTTAAGCGAATCTGTGATATTCTGTATGGATCCTTCAGATGATGAGTCAAGTCTCCAATTATCAGCCTTATTCGCATCAATAGTCTTCACACCGTTATCATCATATGGACCAACATATCTATATACTGACTTCTCTTCAGTGCAATACACAGCCATACCAAGATATACCCTGCCATATCCTGCAACGGTCTCTCCCCATAAGTTTTCTGTTCCACCATATATGATGTCATCTATGCTATCAATTACGTATCTTCCGTCAAGTGGATCACTACTGTTTGTAATGATTGACGTGCCCAATTTCATGTTATCTCCATTAAATTTCTTTATAGCCATAATTCAACAGTAGTTTTAATTAATTAGTTTTAATCCTTATTTTCTCAGCACCTGCGGCTGCACCTTTCCAAGTATACACATAATATGTACCAGGATAAGTAACACCAGTACTATCAATAATTCTACCCTGTTTTGTTGTCATGGTAAAATTATTCGTCCAAGGTATAGTATAGTCTTTTTCTAACGGGTTATAAGCATCTATTGAAACTAATTGTTTTGGACTTTCAATAATCAATGCAGTATCACCCGTCATTGTTCCTGCTGTCATTTGATAGTAAGTAATCATATTTGTTCCCCACGCTACCATTGGTTGTTGTACCATATTTGAAGCAACACCTATATAGAAAGGCAACGAAACTTTTAATGATAATGTTCGTACTAATCCAGTTTCGAATGCTTCATTTGCATTTCCCTTGTCAGGGTTTGAATGATTTGGCGTGCTTCCTGTTAAATCATCGACTGTCGTTGCAGTTGATGTTCTTACTGCCTTGTTGTTTTTTGAGTCGATAATCGTTTGTTCACTTGTTGCTTCTCCGTATATTGGCTTAACCTTATATGATTTAGTGCCAAGATCTGTCAACTGAGTATCACCAAAGCCACTATATGAATATGTAACACCTGTTGATGTATACGTTGTCGGTGTTGTGTGAACGCCATCATTGATAATATATGTTCCGTTTTTATATGTTTTGTTCACATTTGCCTCTGTTGGTGCTGTATATCCATATGGATATATTGTGTTTGCATTATAGCCACTCCAAGATGCTGTGAATGTTGGATATGTCAACGTTGGGTATATTGTCTTGAAAAGAATATCATCCAAAATCTTTGACAAAGATTCGTGTGATAAAGCCTCTGCTGTTGTACCGCGTTTAATATCGCCAATATCTTGTGGAACGGTTAAAGCCAATGGAGATACGGGTGTAAACATGAGTTGGAAGGTCTCATTTGTTTCCTGTCCTCCTGTTACGTCATTGCTTGTTACTTTATAAAGGTCAGTTTCGCTTGTGGTATAACTTGTGTTTGGTTTCAATACTTGCTCCACCTTCTTGACAAACTTGATGCTATTAATTTCCTCCTCTATCTCAGCAATCCTCTCTTCAATCTCATCAACGTTAAGATCTGCTATGTCAATGACATATAAATCAAGTACGCCATTCTTGTTATAAACATACCCGATAATAGCACCAGTTGCATTTGGCTTATCTTCCTTTGGCGCATTGTATCTAAACAACACCATTTCGCCATCTTTCATCGAAGGGAGAAGATTAACCTTGAAAGACTCAACCTGAGTCAACGCTGCTGCCCTATCATTATAGATTGCTCCGTTTCTGTAAAACTGTATATGTCTTTGTGCCATATTCTATTTTATTTAAATTATTTATTCACTTAATTTGCATATGGGGCGATTACACAAAACCACCCCATTATAAATTTAAATTAAAATTCTCCATAATCAATAGAGCCATCAAAATACAATCCGTTTGATTTTGCCTCTTTTATTGAATCTTTAACATGGATTATTCTTAATAGGTTATCAGTTGTTATATCACTGTAATTGTCAACCTCCACGTTCTCAATATCGTCTGTTTGTTGGTTATAAGAATGTGAAAGTTTAACTTCGACTTCAAGATTTCCGTCTTCGTTTGTTGCAATAACAGTGCTGTATGTAGGATTTCCCTCTGATAAGTCGTCAAGTCTGTCGTTTACTGATTTTACAGCTGAATCAAGAAGTTCATCAGCAGATTTCAATGACGTTGCACCACTAATGTAATTTGCTAATAAATTAGGTTCGTACACTCCAGATTCAGTAAGTCCTGCACCGGCCTCAACCCTATTGAGTTCTTCTTCAAAGTTATTTGTAGAAGAAGAGATTGATGAAACTTCTCCTGATAATGCAGACAACTTTCCATCAACATCATGTATCGCAAAATCAAGAATTCCATCAGCAGACTTCAGCGACGTTGCTCCACTAATGTAATTTGCATTTAGAGATGGCGTATACGTTCCGTCGTCAGACAATCCTGCACCTGTCTCGATATTGTTTATCTCTGTCACAAGTGACTCAGTTGAAGACGTTATTGAATCAATGGCACCACTTAATGCGTCTACATCTGTTTTTCTTTGGGATGTTTCCTCTGCCAATCCGTTTGCAAGCGTATTCAACGCACTGTTAACAGTCTCGTTGCCATATGCTATATTGTCAGCAGTGCCAATAACCTTCAAAACACCATTGTCGTTAACAAGAATGTTATTCGCATCTGTAGAAATGACAGTTCCAGCTGAAATCACAGTTTCTCCATTATCACCCGTATAAGATGTGAGTTGAATTCCACCCATGTGATTTCCGCTTTGCACAGTAACAACATCTATCAAGTCAGCAACACCAACAGTCGCATTTCGTGTTTCGCCTGCTGCTGTCTTATAAGTTATTACCAACGTTTTCTCAACAGGATTATATGAAATGTCGTCTATAATTGATCCAGCATTCAAAACAATTGGGGTTGTAACACCGTTTACTGTGTAATACAAAGTGTTTGTGGCAGCAGAATACTCAAGGTTAACATTTGCATACAAACCATCTGTATGTGTTGTAAGTATATTACCATTAGTGTTGTTATCAAGCCTTACGTTTCCAAGTACCAAATTCTGAGCATCCTTTGTAAGCGTAATTGTATTGGTTTCCCCTACATTTATTGTAGTTGCAGCAGAAGAAGCCGCTATCTCGCTTTCAAGCCTTGAGATTTCAGATATTCTTGTAGCCTTTTCAGTGTCTATTGCACCACTTAAAGCGCCTTCTGCGCCTTGCGCTCTTGTTCTCTCTGTTGTTATACTTTCTGTTATTGCACTTTCAGAGCCTATTGCCCTTTGCACCTCACCTGACAAGGACGCTGTGTTTTCGGCGATTAAGTTCCTCAAATTTGCGTCTGAAGCCGTTCTTGCTGAAACCTCATTGTCAATCCTTGAAGACAAGTTGTTTTCTGAAGTTGTCCTGTTGGCAGTTTCAGTTGCTATTGCGTTACTCAATGCGGAGTCAGCAGAAATCCGGTCGTTCTTCTCAGTTGCTATCAGATTCTCAATCCTTGTATCCTCGCTAATCCTTGTTGCTGTTTCAGCGGTTATTGCGTTGTTTAAAGAGTTTTCAACACCTTGAGCCCTTGTAGTTTCTGATACTATGACATTGTTCAAAGATGTTTCCGCGCTTGTTGCCCTTGTAACCTCGCTTTCAATGGAAGATTGAAGTGAACTCTCTGCACTTTTAGCACGTTCAATCTCTGTTGTAACAAGTGATTGGAGCGCACTTTCTGCACTAGTTGCCCTGTTAGTCTCCTCATTCACAGATGTCCTTATTGCATTTTCAGCATTTGTTGCTCTTTCTATTTCACTCTGAATTGCAACAGAATTTGCATCAATAAGTCCGTCATGCTCTACAATTTGAGTTTCTACTGTGTCCAACCTTTCCTGAACTGAAGACACTGTATTGGTTAGCTGTGCTATGTTGTTTTTGTTTTCTGTAATACCTGAACCTGAAACATACAAAGCCTTTCCTGTAACAAGTTCAACGTTCTCCAATATGTTATCAGCATACTTAGCTGTAGAAGTTGGGGCTATATTGGCATTTGCCTTCAACTCATATTCGTTGTTATCATTAAGTGACTTTTCAAGTGTAACATTATTATTGTTGTTTGAAACTATCCATTCATTAGAAAGACCACTTAAATTTATTGTACTATCTCCGTTTGATGTACTTAACGTAACAATATGTGTTGTCTCATTATATCCTAACTCAGCAGAAGCATATATACCCTTTATTGAAGAAGTTTCATTCAGTGTTATGATATTGCCTTCTTTTTCTGATATGTTAACATCTGATTTTATGATGTTTGTTCCGCCACTTACTTCATTAAGTGTCATGTTTACAGAAGGCGTATCTTCGACATCAACCTTGTTTGTTTTTACCTCTTCAATTAGTTCTTCAATCGCATCCTTGTTTGACTTAATCTGTGCATCCAACTTGTTGTCTGCATCAGTAAGAGACGTTGCAAATTTAATATAATTAGACTCAGTATTTGCACTATAGCCACCGTCTTCTTTCAAACCAGCGCCTTCTATTATTGCGCCAACCTTTTGGTCTTCAGGAACGTACAAACCTCCATCAGCAGCGATAGACAATATATTATCGCTATGAACAGAAGAAATGTTCACGGCTGCTGACAAGATATCCACACCCGTTTTTGAAGATGCAAGATTTAAAGTAACACCACTGCTAAATGAATCTCCTGATGTGTTATGTGGGTTTACATTCCACTCACGTATCATTTCGCCTATAGGTATTTCAACAGTCTCTACGCCTGACGCTGTAATATACTCTATTATAAGAGCCTCTTTGTCACGGTCATACCATATCCTATTAAATGCCTTTGTCAGTTGGATAACCTGACCATTCGAAAGCGTGATAGTATTATTATTAGGGTCATATACAATAGTGGCGCATAATCCGTTTTCAGTTTTAATGATTATATTATCACTATTATTTGAATCAACAACCACTTCTGAACTGATAATATTTGCGGAGCCTTCAACCTCTTTCAATGCCATATTGACTGTTGAAGTATCCTCTACGTCAATTTTGTTTGTGTTTATTGCTCCACTTAAAGCAATTATGTCATCAGAATTAACCTTTACTTGAGCATCCAATTTTGTGTCAGCGTCAGCAAGTGAAGTAGCCCTATTAATGTAGTTTGCATCCAAATTAGTGATGTATGAACCATTTTCCGCAAGTCCTGCTCCCAACTGCGTTGCATCCAACTCTGTTTGCAATGCACTTTCCGAATTTGTCGCCCTAACTATTTCATTTTCAACATTTCCGCTTAGTTCACTAATTTTTGAATCTATCTCACCCTTTTCAATCTTTTCACGGTCAAGTGCTTGCTCAACTGTTTCATTGTTGGTATATTTTACGTTCCATGCATACCCTTTGACAACCAACATGTGATTCTCATTTTCAAGTATGTTGTTGTTCAAATTGGTCTTATCAGCAACCTTTACATCTGCTGACAACATATCCTTACCGGGTGTAAGCGTATTCTTATTAAGTCTTACGTTGTGTCCGTCATTTTGAACATCCCAAGTATCCAATATGTTCTCCAATTCAATTGGTACACTCTTCACATTACCGTCTTTGTCAATATAGAATATTGTAAGGGTTTCTGTGTCTGAATCATATACAATCTTGTCAATGAATGCTGTCGAGTTAAGCCTCATTGTTGTGGTATTTATTCCACCGTTTACATCTGATTTGGAGAAGGTCAAAACGTTGGTATCTTTGTCATATTGCACATCAACAGAAGCATATATGCCTTCTTCAGTGCCATCAGTATTATATTTTTTTGTTATAATGTTGCCTTCTACTGCTGATACCTTTGTTTTTTTGTTCTTAATAGCCTCTTGAACCGTAATATACTCACCATCCTCAAGATAAAGAATATTTGAAGCGATTCCGTCAACAAACAATCCTCCATTGTCATTTCTTTCCAATATGTTGTTTACTGCACACGCATCCGATGCAAGCCTGATATCAGCCCAAAGCAAATCCTTGTCATCTTGTTTCTCATCCCTTTTCAATATGACGGAAGTGTCATGCAGATTGTTTGCTCTAAGATATTCCTCGTATGTTTGGCTTACATTTGATTCAGGAGTTTTCCAACTCCTTGCCAAATCCTTAACATCAACAGATATTGTTGTACCGTCTGTATATTCAAAAACAAGTTTTTTTGTGTTTAAGTCGTATCTACCATTTTCTATCACAGGAAGAGAAAACTCTTTCACATTGTCATTTACTTGAAACACAAAAGTATTGCTATCATCATCAAATGTAAGACTGACGTATGAATAAAGTCCGTTTTCACTTGTCTTTACAATATTGTCAATCTCTTTCCTGTTTACTATGACTGTTTCAGGAACTTTTACGTTTCCTTCAATTGTAGTACCGGTTTCATGTTTTTCAACTTTCAGTTCAATTGTATCACTTGTTAGTGGAACAAGAGCAAAGGCGTGCGCAATTTCAGCAATCTCTTCCTCTATATCTTCTATTTTTTCATTTACGCCTGCGATATCAATGAAGAAGGTCTTATTGTTTGGACTTGCATCTTCACCGTTTCCAACAGAGCCAATACCAAGGATTATATTTGGGTTTTTATCATCTTTTGGGTTTACGTATTTCAGCACAATAGGCTCACCATACAACGAAGGTCTATTCACAGTCTGAATATCATATACGTGATTGATGGCTTCTTCTCTTGTGTTGTATATCGTTTCATCATGAACAAATTGTAATCTATTTTTCATTGCCTTTATGTTTTTACTTATTATTGGTAATATTAGAGTGTTCCAAAATCCCCATCAATTATTATAATAATGTTATTTTCATCATCAAAAGACGGTATTGACAAACTCCCTTGTTTTGGTGATATTGTATATGTTCCGCCTGAATGAACCATACCGGCTAATTTCTCTCTTTTGGATGACTCTTCCAAAATAGCATCAGTAAGTACATTGTCTGCTTCCGTCCTTGCCGATATTTCATCATTTATCTTCTGTAAAAGTTCATCATATCCATGCTCTGTGCTGGCTGAAATCTCCTCTATTGCATCCCATATGCTCTCAGTTTCCTCTACAAGACTGTCTATTGAGTTGTTGATACCGCTAACATATGTATCTACAGCAGCACTTATAGATTCATCGCCGAAAGTCCTTTCTTCAATTTCTGTTTCTATTGCAGCACTTAATGCCCGTATGTCATCAGCGATACTTCCTCCTGTGCCTCCGCCTTGGATAGCCTCCCAAAGTTCAGAAACATCTGTTTCCCTTTCTTCTCTTTCAGTGTCAATTGCACCGCTTAAAACGTTAAGATCTTCTTGTATGTCTTCGACAACCTGCTTATAAACTATGTCAGAAGTAGCAACAAGTTTATATTCTCCATCAATATATACAAGCCTAAACTCTGTGTCACTATCATATTCGTGAAGATTACCTTCAATGTCTTCGATAATAACAGGCTCGTTAATTACAACCGTATCACCTTCAATAAGTCTCTTGCGTTCCCAATTCTTACCCGTCCAATGATTTATGATATACACTTTTTGCTTCAATGTTGGGTATTCACCTTCATAATCATCGTATTTGATATAATTATCTGCTGAAACTCCTTCATTTAAGCCAAGATCAACGTTAACAGAAGTCCATATAGCGTATCCATGCTTGCTATCGCCCTTCATTGTTGGAAGAAGAACTGTTGGGTAGTATTTTCCTGCAATGTACTCTGTCTCACGTGCGTTAGATCCTGTATAATCCTTTATAAGCCTTAAAGAATAGAAATTATCAGGACATTCGGCAGCTTGCCATACACCACTCATGTTATAATAAAACGTTTTGGTGTAATAGTCGCTTCTCATACCAGGCATGGTTTGTGTTGAAGACCAAAACGTTGCGCCTTCAGCAAAATCTATCAAAGCCTTCCTTTTACTAATGCCATATCCGCCTGGAAGAATGCCAAACCCATATTCATCAACACCACTATATCCACAATTCCCATGTGCGGGTTCAGTTTCGCTTCCGTCGCTTGATCCATCTGTATCTGCTGTTATCCAGTCATTTACAGATTTAAGTTTCAAACCTGCATATTTTCCCAACTCAACATGGCACTCCAATGAATCATGATTTCTATATTCACATGGCTCTATTGCATTAAGCATTGAATCCCAATCTGCCTTAGTAGGTATTCTCCAACCGTTATTTAACAAACGGCTTATTTCAGTTACGCCACTGTAATTATACAGATGACCATAATCATCAACCTCTTCAATGGTAATATACCTATCACCATTATTATTGCACTCAGGAAGCGTTTCCCCTGCAAGGGTATCTATCAAATCTAT